>JAEEGK010005077.1_pt1 | contig 31881 bp, 24 predicted proteins | sample 8958771 | NCBI WGS metagenome assembly JAEEGK01 (sample SAMN16246547, study PRJNA631951) | gut metagenome | biome: gut microbiome; feature: rumen; material: SC-attached | host: Bos | place: Iran: Karaj | collected 2018-10
ACGATCACGCTGCCCTCGGCGGCCTTGGCGCTCAGGGCGCTGATCAGGGCCAGGCGGCGGACCTTGCGGTTGAGGGAGTAGCTGTAGTCCCTGGGCTTGGGGGCGAAAGCGACGCCGCCGTGGGTCCACACGGGGCTGCCCTTGTAGCCGGCGCGGGCGCGGCCGGTGCCCTTCTGACGCCAGGGCTTCTTGGTGGAGTAGCTGACCTCGCCCTTGGTGAGGGCGCTCTGGGTGCCCTGCCGCTGGTTGGCCAGGTAGTTCTTCACGGAATCATGGAGCACACTGCCGTTGGGCTCGGCGCCGAAAACGGCCTCGGAGAGTTCAACCTCGCCGACACACTGGCCGGCCATGTTATACTTTTTCGCAACAGGCATTTCACTCTCTCCTTTCTTATGCGTTTCTGGCGGACCGCTTCTGCGGGTTGGTGCTCACGCGGGAAGAAACGGCGTGCTTGATCTTGTTCTTCTTCACGGTGCTCTTCAGCGCGACGATGCCCTGGTTGGGGCCGGGCACGGCGCCCTTCACGGCGATGAGGTTGAGACTAGCGTCCACCTGGACGATCTCCAGGTTCTGCACGGTGACCTGCTCGACGCCCATCTGGCCTGCGCCGATCTTGCCCGGGAAGATCTTGCTGGGGCTGGAGTTGGCGCTCATGGCGCCGGCGTGCCGGTGCACGGGGCCGGTGCCGTGGGATTCCTTGAGGCGGTGGGCGTTCCAGCGCTTGATGACGCCGGCGTAGCCCTTGCCGCGGCTGATGCCGGTGATGTCCACCTTTTCGCCCTTGGCGAAAACGTCGGCCTTGATGACGTCGCCCACGTTCATTTCAGCCCCGGAGTCCAGCTTGAACTCCTTCAGGACCTTCATGGGGGCGGTGCCGGCCTTCTTCAGGTGACCCTGCTCCGGCTTGGAGAGCTTCTTCTCGGCCACTTCCTCGAAGCCCAGCTGGATGGCGGCGTAGCCGTCGGTTTCCTGGGTCTTCTTCTGGGTGACCACACAGGGGCCGGCCTCGATCACGGTGACGGGGATCGCGTGGCCGGCTTCATCGAAAATCTGGGTCATGCCCACTTTCTTTCCGATGATGGCCTTCTTCATGGATATTTCCTCCTTCAGGTTATTGGTTGACGGGCCCTCGGGCCCTGCCAACATGACCCGCCCGACCTACGCAAGCGGCCAGGCTTGGGTTATGCGCGGTAATAAGATAAGGTGTTCGCCGGGGGATGTGCGCTTCGCTTTGACCCGTTGGGCTGGATCAGAGCTTGATCTCGATCTCGACGCCGGCCGGAAGTTCCAGGCTCATGAGGGCTTCCACGGTCTTCTGGGAGGGATTGTGGATGTCGATCAGGCGCTTGTGGGTCCTGCGCTCGAACTGCTCGCGGCTGTCCTTATATTTGTGGACGGCCCGGAGGATCGTCACGACCTCCTTGCGGGTGGGCAGGGGGATGGGCCCGGAGACCTTGGCGTCGGTGCGCTTGGCGGTCTCCACGATTCTTTCGGCGCTCTGGTCGATGAGCTGGTGGTCGTAGGCCTTCAGCCGGATGCGGATCATTTTCTTTGCTGCCATTGGTTGTGCTCCCTTCGTACGTTCCTAATTCCTTGTCCCGTACGGTGGAAATTTCTCATACCCGCCGCCGTGCGTATCATTCCGTTCCCATGAAATCAGCCGGTTTTTCGAAACCGGCTTTCATCCCTGAGCGCGGCGATATACGCGCTTCAACCCTTGCAGAGGGCACAGACATTTCCAGCCGCCCGATCGTCGGACATGCTCCACGGAAGTTACCTCGGATTTCCGAGCAATCTCCCGCTTCATCGCGCTCTTGCCCACACGGCAAGAGTACCACGCTTTTTGCGCGGCTCGATTAGTTTACCAAAGGCGTCTGGGAATGTCAAGCAATTAGTTTGTATAATTCAGAGAAATTTTGCGTCTGGTTTTAGTCATAAGCCACAAAAGCGGCCTTTCACGGCTCGATTCCGAAGAAGCGGCAGGCATTTTCCCAGGTGAGAAGCTCGATCTCCTGCCGCGTCGTGCCCCGGAAGGCTGCGATGGCCGAGGCCGTGTAGGGCAGCATGGAGGAATCGCAGCGCCTGCCCCGGAAGGGCACGGGCGCCAGATAGGGGCAGTCGGTCTCCAGCAGGATGCGATCCGCCGGGAGGGAAGCGATGACCTCCGGGGCCTTCCGGGCATTCTTGAAGGTGACGGCCCCGCCGAAGGAGAAATACCAGCCCAGCTTCATGAGCTCCCAGGCCATCTCCACGCTGCCGGAATAGCAGTGGAAGACCCCCCGCAGCCCCGGCAGCTCCTTCACTGCCATCAGGCTGTCGGCATGGGCCTCCCGGTCGTGGATCACCACCGGCAGATCCTTTTCCAGGGCCAGGCGAAGCTGGATGCGCAGCAGCTCCAGCTGCGTTTGGCGGGGGGCGGCGTCCTCATAATAATAGTCCAGGCCGATCTCCCCCACGGCCACCACCTTCTCCTCCCCCAGCATGGCTTCCACGGCGGCCAGGTCGTCGGCGGTGTACTCCCCCGCGGATTCCGGGTGGATGCCCGCAGCGGCATAGACATGGGGATACCGCCGCGCCAGGGACAGGCTCACCAGGGAGGAAGCGGCGTCGGAGCCGCAGTTGACGACGCAGCCCACCCCGCTGTCCGGCAGGGAGGCCAGGAGCGCGTCCCGGTCGGGATCAAAGCGCTCGTCGTCATAATGGGCGTGGGTATCGAAAAACATGGAGATCACCTACATTATAATATATATGCTGTGTGAAACTTTGGCCGAAAACACAAAATAAAGGGCTTGCAAAACTTGGGCGCATGTGATACTATGGCATGCACGAAAATGAAGAGGCCCGGCAGCATTGCCCCTGGCCTTTTAACGAAAGGATGCTTACAATGTCTGCCCTGATCATCGTTCTCACCATCGTCCAGCTTCTCACCGCTCTGGCCACCGTGCTGATCGTCCTCTTCCAGTCCGGCAAGAGCGCCGGCCTCAGCGGCGCCATCGGCGGCGTGGCCGACACCTTCCTTGCCAAGAACAAGGCCAAGAGCCTGGACGCCAAGCTTGCCAAATACACCAAGTGGGTCGCCCTGGCCTTTGTGCTGCTGACCCTGCTCATCAACATTTTGACCTGATGATTCGCCTATAGACCCCGGCGGGATGCTTCCCGCCGGGGTTTTTTGTTTACCCGACGAAGTCCGTGACCGAGGCGTCCAGCACGAAGCTGCCGCTCACATTGCGGATGGCCCGCACCTTCAGTTCGCCGCCGGGCTCTATGCGGTTGTCAAAAAGGAAGCGGGAGAGGGGGTTGATGAGCATGCTCTCCACGATGTTGCCCACCCCCCGGCCCCCGTTGGACAGGTTCTGCAGGGCGGCGTGGAGCAGGGTATCCCTGGCCCCGGAATAGAGGGTGAGGCGGATGGAGCGGTCCTCCGACAGCCGCCGGGCGATCTTCTCCACCTGGGCGTCCAGGATGGCGGCGGCGGTGTCGGGCCGGATATAGTCGAAGACGATGATGTTCTCGCCGATGCGGTTGAGGAGCTCCGGCCGCCCCAGCTCCAGCTTGAAGTATTCCTCGATGGCCCCGTGGATGGTGTGGCGCAGGGTGGCGTAGTCCATCTCCGGGCTGGCGGCGATGCGCCCGTCGGAAACATCCCGCCGGTGGAAGCCCAGGTTGCTGGTGAAGATGATGACGGTCTCGGTGAAATAGACGGTGTTCCCCTTGCCGTCGGTCATGCGCCCATCCTCCAGGATCTGGAGGAACTTGTCCAGGATGGAGGGGTGGGCCTTTTCGATCTCGTCGAAAAGGAGGATGGAGAAGGGGTTATTGCGCACGGCGTTGGTGAGCTGGCCCCCGGCCTCGTAGCCCACGTAGCCCGGCGGGGCCCCCAGGAGCCGCTGGTCGGAATGGCTCTGACGGTATTCGCTCATGTCGAAGCGGATGCAGCACCGCTCGTCCCCGAACAGGGCCTCCGCCATGGTCTTGGCGGTCTCCGTCTTGCCGGTGCCCGTAGGCCCGGCGAAGAAGAGGATGCCCTTGGGCTTGGTGGCACTGCTGCTCTGCAGGTTCCCCAGGCCGATGGCCGCCCGCTTGATGACGTCCATGGTGCGCTGCACGGCGTATTCCTGGCCCTTGACCCGGCGGCGGAAGGTCTCCTCCGCGGCGGCCAGGCGGTCGTGGTCCAGGCTGTTCCAGGGGTTTTCCCGGATGCCGAATTTATACAGATCCACCACGCTGGCCATCTCGTGGACCGGGATATCCTCGTTGACGCAGAGGGTCCGCAGCCCCATGAGCTCCGTGAAGCTGAGCCCCTCCGTCAGGCCCACGAAATGGGCCCGGAGCTTGTCCAGCTCCTCCGGATGGGCCCGGTAATGGTCCTCCTCCCGCTGCCAGGCGCGGCGGGTGAAGAAGCTGCGCAGCCCCTCCCCTTCCAGCAGGGCTTCCCGCTCCTCCCTGGCGGGGGTGCCGATGGTGATGAGCTTCACATTGGGGTTTTGCAGGTAAAACCAGGGGGGCAGGTCGTTGACCTTGCCCACCACCAGGATCAGCAGGTTTTTCAGCCGGTCGATGCCGGTGGCCACCTCCGTCCCCTCCTGGGAGGCCTGCAGAAGCTCGGTGAAGGCGTCCACCTCCGCCTGGTCGGGCCGCTCCGGGGAGACGATGGTGCGGGAGGCATACTCCAGTACCATGGCGCAGGGAGACTTCGTCTGGGTCATGGCGGCGGCCATGAGGGCGGCGGCCCCGGTCCTGCCCCGGAAGGCGCTGCGCTCGCTGAGCTGATGGTCGCTGAGGCCCATGACCGAGGCGAAATCCTTCAGGCAGCCGGGGTCATAGGCGTTGGTGAAGCCCCGGCGGCTGTTGTAAAAGGCGATATTGTGATAGCCGCAGGAACGGAGAAAGACCTGGAGGTATTCCCCCAGGGGGCAGGTCTCCCCTGTGTCCGGGCGGCGGTAGACGTCCAGGATGTTCCCTTCCAAGATCAGCACCGGCTTTACGCGGCGGAAGATCGCCAGCTCCCGGTGCCACTTGGGCAGATAGCTTTCCTTCATTTCTTTCCTCGCTGCCGAAGGCCCTCAGAAGAACTTTTCGATGGCCTTCTGAAATTCCTCCACCGCTTCCATGTCCCCATCCTCGATGGCGTGGGAGATGCAGTGGCGGATATGCTCGTTCATGATCTCCTTCCCCAGACCGGTGATGGCGCTGCGGGTGGCGGAGAGCTGGTTCAGCACGTCGGCGCAGTCCTCGTCCGCCTCGATCATCTTTTTGACGTGCTGCAGATGGCCGATGACCCTGCTCAGGCGGTTGAGCTGCCGCTTCTTCTCCTCCTGGGAGTGGAAATGGGCATAGCTGTGGGGATGGGTGTGCTCATGCTCATGGTCATGGTCATGCTCATGGTTATACTCGTTTTCGTGCTCGTGGGCCATGGTCTCGCCCTCCCTTCCTTCCTGTCAGTGTACCCCACGCCGGCAATCTCTGCAACCCCGGCGGGGGGATACGGCAGGCTCGCCGGGCTCCGGTGCAGCGGCCCTTACCAGTCGGAATCCCAGTCCGTGTCGCCGCTGTCCCAGCTGTCATAGTCGGTGTCCCAATCGGAATCGCTGCCGGAATCCTGGAGAGAATTCCAGGTATCGGAATCCGTGAAGTCGCTGCCGCCCCAGCTGTCGTCGTAGTCGTCCCCCGCATAATAGCTGCCGTAGTCGTCCATGGGGAAGGAATCCGTCTCCACCCAGTCGTCATAGCCGGAATCCATGTACCAGGAGGAGCCATAGCGGTAATAGAGGTCGTCCCCCGTGCGGTAATACCCGTCCTTCCGGTGGCTCAGCTTACCAACCACCAGCTGGACCAAAAAATACAGCACAATGACGGCAATGATGATGACGGTGGAATTGCGACTGGGGCGCCGGCGAGCGCCGCTGCTCCGTGTGCCGCCGCTGCCTCCGCCGTTTTGCCGGAGGCGGTGCTCCTCCAGCAGCTTCAGATACAGCTCGTTGACGGCGTAGGCCTCGTCCGGCCCGTCGTAGCGCACGGCGCGGCTCCCGTCGGACTTGTTTTTATAGACGATGAAGCGGTCCCCCTCCCGGTAGATGCCGAAGCACCTGGGGGAGCGCTCGTCCGTGCCGATGAAAAAGCGCATCTTCTCCAGGGGCATGCCCTTGGAATCACAGAAGGCCCGCAGCTCCTCGATGGTCCGGGGCTTCCGGGTCCCGGCTTCACCGCCGGGAACATGATGGGGGTTCGGCGCGCCGCAGGAGGGGCAGATCTCGTCCCCCGGCGACAGCGCCGTGCCGCAGTAGGCACAAGCTCTCTCGTTTGCCAAGCCTCATCCCTCGCTTTCTGAATCAGGATTCTATCATGTTCCCCGCCGAAACGCAAGAAAAGGGCGCGGTGCTTTTGACACCGTGCCCTTTCAAGCCGGAGGCAAAGCCTCGCAAAGCGGAGCCGATTTGAATCAGCCCGGTCTTTCCCCGCCGCATTCCGGGCAGAATCTTCCGCTGTTCCCCGCCGTGCCGCAGCCGGGGCAGGTCCACTCCCCCGCCCTTTGGGGCCGTGGTCCCCCGCATTCCGGGCAAAAGCGGCCCGTATTGCCCGCCGAAGCGCACTTCGGGCAGGTCCAGGGATCCCGGATCGCGGCGGCCTTCGGGGGCCGGGGCGTCATACAGGAGCCGTCCGCCATGCCGGAGGCCCGGTTCTGCTGCTGCGCCGCCAGGTTCGTCAGGTCGAAGCCGAGCATGGGCGGGTTCGGGTGCTCCTTCGCGTATTCCTTCAGGTCCCGCTCGAAGCGTTCCATGGAAGGCCCGTCCGTCATGGGATGGGCATTGGCCCAGTCGATTTCCCGCCAGTAGTCCCTCCGGACGGCTTCGCTCAGGGTCTCATTCCGCACCCGGCGGTGCTCTCCCCTTTCCTTATCCTCCAGATACACGGCGGCCTGCACGTCCCGGCGGTAGCCTTCCGGCCAGTCGGGAAACAGCAGATGATAGTACGCCCCGCCGTAATGATGCCGGTAGGAGTGGCCCAAAAGGGGGTCGCCCTCCCGAATGAGGTCGGGGAAGTCCTTGACAGAGGCCATTATTTGCTCCTCGTCTCGCCGTAGGTCTTCTTGGCTTCCTCCCAGCCCGCCAGCAGGCTCTTGAAGCCGGCGGAAACCACTTCCTTCAATTCGCCGGTGGCCCCTGCCGCCAGGTAGGTCAGCTGATCCGCCGCCTCCTTGAGGGCGGCCTTGGCGGCGTCCACCTTCTCGTCCACCTGCGCCTTGGCGGCGCGGGCCGCCTCGGCGGCCTTTTCCTTCGCGTCGTTTTCGGCCTCCTTCTCCTCCGCAATGGCGGCCTGGGCGGCGGCCAGGCGGGCAATGGGCACCCGGAAGGGGCTGCAGGAAACGTAATCCAGGCCTACCCTATGGCAGAAGGCCACGCTGGTGGGCTCGCCGCCGTGCTCGCCGCAGATGCCCATGTGGATATCCGGGCGGGTGGCGCGTCCCAGCTTCGCCGCCATCTCCACCAGCTTGCCCACGCCGGTCTGGTCCAGCTTGGCAAAGGGGTCGTTTTCATAGATCTTCTTGTCGTAATAAGCGCCCAGGAACTTGCCCGCGTCGTCCCGGCTGAAGCCGAAGGTCATCTGGGTCAGGTCGTTGGTGCCGAAGGAGAAGAACTCCGCCTCTTTGGCGATCTGATCGGCGGTGAGGGCGGCCCTGGGGATCTCGATCATGGTGCCCACCTTGTATTTCAGGCCGGCGCCCGCCGCCTTGATCTCCTCGTCGGCGGTCTTTACCACCACGTCCTTGACGTATTTCAGCTCCTTCACTTCGCCCACCAGGGGGATCATGATCTCAGGGACCAGCGTCCAATCCGGGTGCCTGGCCTGCACGTTCAGCGCGGCGCGGATGACGGCCCTGGTCTGCATGGCGGCGATCTCCGGATAGGTGACGGCCAGGCGGCAGCCCCGGTGGCCCATCATGGGGTTGAATTCCTTCAGCCCATCGATGATCTCCTTCACCTGCTTGATGGTCTTCCCCTCGGTCTTGGCCAGAAGCCGGATCTCCTCCTGGGTGGTGGGCACGAACTCATGGAGGGGGGGATCCAGGAAACGGATGGTGACGGGATCGCCCTCCATGGCCTCGTACAGGGCCTCGAAATCGCTCTGCTGCATGGGCTGGATCTTGGCGAGGGCGGCCTCCCGCTCCTCCAGGGTATCGGCGCAGATCATTTCCCGGAAGGCGGCGATGCGCTCCGGGTCGAAGAACATGTGCTCCGTGCGGCACAGGCCGATGCCCTGGGCGCCCAGCTCCTTCGCCTTCCTGGCGTCCCTGGGGGTATCGGCGTTGGTGCGGACGGCGAGGCGGCGGTATTTGTCCGCCCAGGCCATGATCCTTCCGAAATAGCCGGAAATGGAGGCGTCCGCCGTGGGGATGACCCCGTCGTAAATATTTCCGGTGGCGCCGTCGATGCTGATCAGATCGCCCTCATGGAAGGTCTTTCCCCCCAGGGTGAACTTTTTGTTCGCCTCGTCCATGTGGATATCGCCGCAGCCGGAGACGCAGCATTCGCCCATGCCCCGGGCCACCACGGCCGCGTGGGAGGTCATGCCGCCCCGGACGGTGAGGATGCCCTCCGCGGCCTTCATGCCGGTGATGTCCTCCGGGCTGGTCTCCAGCCGCACCAGGATCACCTTTTCGCCCTTTTTCTTCCAGGCCACGGCGTCGTCGGCGGTGAAGACCACCTTGCCGCAGGCCGCGCCGGGGCTGGCGCCCAGGCCCTTGCCGATGGGGGTCGCCGCCTTCAGGGCGGCGGCGTCGAACTGGGGATGGAGGAGGGTATCCAGGTTGCGGGGCTCGATCATGCTCACGGCGGTCTTCTCATCGATCATGCCCTCGTCCACCAGGTCGCAGGCGATCTTCAGAGCCGCCTGGGCGGTGCGCTTGCCGTTTCGGGTCTGGAGCATATAGAGCTTGCCGTTCTCCACGGTGAACTCCATGTCCTGCATATCCCGGTAATGGTCCTCCAGGGTCTTGCAGACCTTGACGAACTGGTCGTAGGCGTCGGGGAATTTCTCCGCCATCTGGGCGATAGGCATGGGGGTGCGCACGCCGGCCACCACGTCCTCCCCCTGGGCGTTGGTGAGGAATTCGCCCATGAGCTTCTTTTCGCCGGTGGCGGGGTCGCGGGTGAAGGCCACGCCGGTGCCGCTGTTGTCGTTCAGGTTGCCGAAGACCATGGGCATCACGTTGACGGCGGTGCCCCAGGAATAGGGGATATCGTTGTCCCGGCGGTACACGTTGGCCCGCGGGTTATCCCAGCTGCGGAACACGGCCCGGATGGCCTCGTACAGCTGCACCTTGGGGTCGGCGGGGAAATCCTTGCCGATCTGCTTTTTATACTCCGCCTTGAACTGCTCCGCCAGCTCCTTCAGGTCTTCGGCGGTGAGCTCCACATCGTAGGTGACGCCCTTGCGTGCCTTCATGGCGTCGATGAGCTCCTCGAAATACTTCTTGCCCACCTCCATGACCACGTCGGAGAACATCTGGATGAAGCGACGGTAAGAGTCGTAGACGAAGCGCTCGAACTTGGGATCCGGGTTGCCGGCGATCATGGCCGCCACCACCTCGTCGTTGAGGCCCAGGTTCAGGATGGTGTCCATCATGCCGGGCATGGAGGCCCTGGCGCCGGAGCGGACGGAGACCAGGAGCGGGTTCACCTTGTCCCCGAACTTCTTGCCGTTCATCTCCTCCATTTTGGCCACGTACTGCATGATCTCCGCCATGATGTCGTCGGCGATCACGCGGCCATCCTCATAATAGCGGGTGCAGGCTTCCGTGGTGATGGTGAAGCCCTGGGGGACGGGCAGACCGATGTTGGTCATCTCCGCCAGGTTGGCGCCCTTGCCGCCCAGCAGCTCCCGCATTTTCGCGTTGCCTTCGCTGAAAAGATACACGTATTTCATTTGGCGTACTCCCCTCGATGTCATTGTCGTTCTCCGGCCGGACCCTGCCGGAGGTAATTCTTCCACTATTTAGATTATACCATGCAATTTCAAAAAGAAAAACCTGCATTATTCACAAATACCCCGGAGTTTTTCCGGCCTTTTCGTGGATTTCAGAGAGTAACGCGCAAGGAAGCGGCGAAAATTCGTCAAAAATCGAGGCGAGCCCGGAAAGCCGCGGGATAAACCGGAGGAAGGAATACGGTATTGCTTTATTGTTCATCCGATGATATACTACGATTTAGCTGTTTATTCGGCAAACTAAGTAATCAAATACCTTAAAGGGGAGATGAGATACACCTTGAGCAGATTGGAAGTAAGAACGCCGAGCCAGATGCAGACCGTGGTGGAGACCATTTACCGGGACATGGAGCGGCGTATCTCCGGCAGTCCTCCCGGCGTATGTCCCGTGGACGAGGCCCTGAACTGCCTGAACCTCTGCCGCGCCCAGACCTGCGGCAAATGCGCCCCCTGCCGCATCGGCCTCAGCCAGCTGGCCGACATGCTGCAGCAGGTGCTGGACGGGGAACCGGACGAGGGCATCATCGACCGCATCGAGCGGACGGCGAAGGTCATCGTCAACACCGCCGACTGCGCCATCGGCATCGACGCGGCCCAGCTGGTGCTCACCGGCATCCGGGGCTTCCGGGAGGACTTTGAAGAACATGTCCGGCATCACCGCTGCCTGAGCACCCTGCACAACCCGGTGCCCTGCGTGGCCATGTGTCCCGCCGGGGTGGATATCCCCGGTTATGTGGCCCTGGTGCGGGAAGGCCGTTACGCCGACGCGGTGCGGCTCATCCGGAAGGACAACCCCTTCCCCGTCGCCTGCGCCTATATCTGCGAGCATCCCTGCGAGGCCCGCTGCCGCCGGAAGATGGTGGACGACGCCATCAACATCCGGGGCCTGAAGCGCGCCGCCGTGGACAACGCGGGGCAGGTGCCCCATCCCAAGTGCGCCCCCTCCACCGGGAAGACCGTGGCCGTGGTGGGCGGCGGCCCCGGCGGCCTCACCGCCGCCTATTACCTGGCCCTCATGGGCCACAAGGTCACCGTGTATGAAAAGCGGAAGCAACTGGGCGGCATGATGCGCTACGGCATCCCCGCTTACCGTTTCCCCCGGGAAAAGATGGACGAGGAGATCCGCAGCATCCTCTCCCTGGGCATCGACGTGAAGACCGGGGTGGACGTGGGCACGGAAGTGACCTTTGACCAGCTCCGGGAGCAGTACGACGCCCTGTACATCGCCATCGGCGCTCACACGGACAAGAAGGTGGGCATGGATGGCGAGGACGCCCGGGGCGTCATCAGCGCAGTGGACATGCTCCGCGGCATCGGCGACGGGCTCCTGCCGGATTTCAGCGGCAAGAACATCGTGGTCATCGGCGGCGGCAACGTGGCCATGGACGTGACCCGCAGCGCCCTTCGCCTGGGCGCTAAAAAGGTGACCTGCGTTTACCGGCGCCGGCAGCAGGATATGACCGCCCAGGCCGAGGAAGCCGAGGGCGCTATCGCCGAGGGCGCCGAGCTGATGACCCTCCATGCGCCCAAGCGCATCGAGGTGGACGAGAGCGGCAAGGCCACGGCCCTTTGGGCCCGGCCCCAGATCCCCGGCCCCATCGGCCCCGACGGGCGGCCCAAGCCCGTGGACGCGGAGGGGGACGAGGTGCGCATCCCCGCGGACCTCATCGTCGTGGCCGTAGGCCAGGGCATCGAGACCCGCGGCTTCACCCAGGCCGGCGTCACCATCCAGCGGGGCGGCACCCTGCTGGCCGACGAGGGCACCCGCCTGCCCGACCTGCAGGGGGTCTTCGCCGGGGGCGACTGCGTCACCGGCCCCGCCACCGTCATCCGGGCCATCGCCGCGGGCAAGGCCGCGGCTGCCAACATCGACGAATACCTGGGCTTCCGCCACGAGATCACCGTGGACGTGAAGATCCCCGTGCCCCGCTGCACGGACATCCGCCCCTGCGGCCGCGTCAACCCCCGCGAGCGGGAGGCCGGAGAGCGGAAGAACGATTTCACCTGCATCGAGTTCGGCATGACGCTGCAGGAAGCGCGGCAGGAATCCAACCGCTGCCTCCGCTGCGATCATTTCGGCTACGGCAACTTCAAGGGAGGGAGAGTGGAGAAATGGTAACCATCACCATCAACGGCAAGGCCATCGCCGTAGAGGAGGGCACCACCATCCTGAAGGCCGCCGAAAGCGCGGGGATGCCCATTCCCCACCTCTGCTACCTGGAGGGCGTCAATGAGATCGGCGCCTGCCGCATGTGCGTCGTGGAGGTGGAGGGCAAGGACCGGCTGGTCCCCGCCTGCGACAACGCCGTGGAGAACGGCATGGTCATCCACACAAACTCCCCCCGCGTCCGGGAAGCGCGGCGCACGAACATGCTCCTTATCCTGAGCCAGCACGACACCTCCTGCACCACCTGCATCCGCAGCGGCAACTGCGAGCTGCAGAGCATGGCCGCCGACCTGAACATCCACTATCAGCCCTATGAAATGAAGCCGGAGCGCAGCCGGGTGGACCTGAGCACCCCCATCATCCGGGAGGCGGGCAAATGCATCAAATGCATGCGCTGCGTCCAGGTCTGCGACAAGATCCAGACCATGAATATCTGGGACCTGGTGGGCACCGGCTCCCGCACCACCGTGGGCGTCCGGGGCGTGCGCAGGCTCGCCGACACGGACTGCACCTTCTGCGGCCAGTGCGTGACCCACTGCCCCGTGGGGGCCCTCACCGCCCGGAACGACACCCAAAAGGTCATGGAATACCTGGCCGACCCGGAGATCACCACCGTGGTCCAGGTGGCCCCCGCCGTCCGCGTGGGCTGGGCCGAGGAATTCGGGCTGCCCAAGGGCACCTCCGCCATCGGCAAGATGGTGGCCGGCCTCAAGGCCCTGGGCTTCGACTACGTCTTTGACACCAACTTCACCGCCGACCTCACCATCATGGAGGAGGGCAGCGAATTCATCCAGCGCTTCACCCACAGAGACGACTACAAGTGGCCCATGTTCACCTCCTGCTGCCCCGGCTGGGTGCGCTTCCTGAAGGGGCAGTTCCCCGCCTATACCGACAACCTCTCCACCGCCAAATCCCCCCAGCAGATGTTCGGCGCGGTGGCCAAGAGTTATTTTGCCCAGAAGATCGGCGTGGATCCCCACAAGATGCGCGTCGTCTCCATCATGCCCTGCTCCGCCAAGAAGGCGGAATGCTCCTACGACGTCTTCAAGGACGCCTGCGGCGACCCGGACGTGGACGTGGTGCTGACCACCCGCGAGATGGCCCGTCTCTTCAAGGCCGACCATCTCCTGCCCGCCTACCTGGAGGACAGGGAATTCGACAGCCCCCTGGGCACCGGCACCGGCGCGGCGGTCATCTTCGGCGCCACCGGCGGCGTCATGGACGCGGCTCTGCGCAGCGCCTACTATCTGGTGACCGGCTCCAACCCCGACGCCGACGCCTTCACCCCCGTCCGGGGCTCCAAGCCCTGGAAGGAAGCCACCTTCGAGATCCCCGGCGCGGGCAAGGTGCGGGTGGCGGTGGTCAGCAGCCTGGGCGCCACCCGGAAGCTGATGGAGGCCCTGGACCGGGGCGAAGTGGAATACGACTTCGTGGAAGTCATGGCCTGCCCCGGCGGCTGCGCCGGCGGCGGCGGACAGCCCATCCACGAGGGTTCCGAGCTGGCCTCCGACCGGGGCAGCATGCTCTGGGAGCTGGACGCCAACATGCCGCTGCGCTTCTCCCACGAGAACCCCGACGTCCTGGCCCTCTACAAGGAGTATCTGGAAAAGCCCCTGGGCGAGAAGTCCCACCACCTGCTCCACACGGACCATCACGCCTGGAGCATGCCCAACCAACCATAAAGGCAACACCATGCGAAAGCCCGCCCGGCATAAAGCCGGGCGGGCTTTCATTATGCGTTCTGGTTTTCCCCTTCCAGTTTGTATCTTTACTCGCCGCTGTATCTCTCCAGCAGCTTCACGATGCGGTCGTGGGGATCCATGATGGTGCTGACGGAAACGCCGTGGTTGATAGAGGCCACGATATAGGCCACATACTTGGAGCAGTCCACTTCGATGAACCAGGGCTTCTCCTTCAGTTCCGGGTTCACATAGGTGAGGTTGGTGCCGAAAACGCCGTCGATCAGCCCTTCGGCATAGGCTTTGTCAAAGGAGGCGAAGCCGGAAGTGAAGAGGGCGTAGGTGGCGGTGGCGAAGAAGCGGCCGGCCTTGTGCTCATGCATATACCGGGCGATATCCAGCATGCTCTCCCCCGAGGCGATGATATCGTCGGCCACCAGCACGCTTTTCCCTTCCACGCTCTCGCCCAGGTACTCGTGGGCCACGATGGGGTTGCGGCCGTTGACCACGCGGGAATAGTCCCGCCGCTTGTAGAACATGCCCAGGTTCACGCCCAGTACGGAGGAATAATACATATTCCGGTTCATGGCGCCTTCGTCCGGGCTCACCACCATGAAGCCTTCCTTGTGGGGATTGATATCCGGGAACTTGCGGAACATGGCCTTCAGCACCTGGTAGTGGGGCATCAGGTTGTCGAAGCCCATGAGGGGCACCGCGTTCTGCACACGGTCGTCGTGGGCGTCGAAGGCGACGATGTTGTCCACGCCCATGGCCTGCAGCTCCTGCAGGGCGCAGGCGCAGTCCAGGCTCTCCCGCGCGCTGCGGCGGTGCTGCCGCCCGCCGTAAAGCTGGGGCATGATGACGGTGATGGAGCTAGCCTTGCCGCCCATGGCCTGGATGATCCGGGTCAGGTTGGCAAAGTGGTCGTCCGGGCTCATGCGGTTTTCATAGCCGAAAAACTTATAGGTGCAGCTGTAGTTGTAGACGTCGGCGATGATGTAGATATCCATGCCGCGGACGCTGTCGTGAAGCAGGGCCTTCGCGTCGCCGGACTGGAAGCGGGGGCACTCGGCGGAGAGCACAAAGGTGTCCCTCGCTTCGGGGCCCATGGCGGCCCACTGCACCAGCCAATGGTCGATCTTCGCGGTCAGGTCTTCGGAGCCGGGCAGCGCGATGAGGCCCAGCTTGGCAAAATGATTCCCCGTGTGAAACAGCTGTTCAGCTTCCATATTCTGTTTTTCCCCCAAAAGCGCAATTTTCAGGCATAACCAATTTACCCCCTGGGGGGGAATTTGTCAAGCTGTGTCGGGCCGCTGACGCGCTTTTCCTTGAAGGGGCGGGGGAATTGTGCTATAATCTCCCCGGTCCGACAAAGAAGTATAGGAGGCTGAATCCATGTCCAAGGCCAGTCTGGTCATCATGGCCGCCGGGATGGGCTCCCGTTACGGCGGCGTCAAGCAGATCGCCGGGGTGGGTCCCAAAGGCGAGATCTTAATGGAATACGCGATCTACGACGCCCTGCGCGCCGGCTTCGATAAGGTGGTCTTCATCGTCACCGAAGCGCTGGTGGAGGGGCTGAAGGAGAAATTCGGCGACGCTCTGGCCAAAAAGGGCGTGGAGGTCGCCTTCGCGGTGCAGGACTATTCCTCCCTGCCCGCCTTCCATCAGGTGCCGAAGGACCGCGTCAAGCCCTACGGCACCGCCCACGCGGTGCTCTGCGCCAGGGACGCCGTGCAGGAGCCCTTCGCCGTCATCAACGCCGACGACTACTACGGGACCGACGCATTCCGGGCGATCTTTGGGGCTCTGCCCACTCTCAGCGAAAGGCGCGCCTGCATGGTGGGCTACAAGCTGCGCAACACCGTCAGCGAGCACGGCACCGTGACCCGCGGGGTCTGCACCGTGGAGGCGGACGAGCTCCGGACCGTGACGGAGACCTTCAAGATCGCCTGCTTCCCCGACGGCAGCATCCGGGATACCGCCCAGGATCCGGAGGGCAAGCTGCTGGACTCTGACGCCGTGGTGAGCATGAACTTCTGGGGCTTCCACCCCTCCATCTTCGCCGCCCTGGAGGATTATCTGGTCCGCTTCCTCAAAAACATCGCCCCCGGCGACCTGAAGAGTGAGTGCCTCCTCCCCGCCCTGGTGGACGAGCGCATCCGCAGCGGGGCCTTGGGGGTGGACGTGCTCCACACCGACGCCCGCTGGTTCGGCATGACCTACAAGGAGGATCACCCCCTGGTGCAGGCGGAGATCGCCCGCCTCCATGCCGAGGGCGTCTATCCGCCTTCCCTGTGGTAATACCCGCATCCAAAAGCTCCGGGAATACGCCGTGTATTCCCGGAGCTTTTTATTCACTGTGAAAAGTCGCTTCCCCGCTGCGGAGCTTTTGCGTCCTGCCGTCGGGCAGGCGCAGCAGCAGGGAGAAATCCTCGTCCAGCCCTTCGGCAAAGGCAGTACTCCCGTCGGAAAGGGTGACCTCCCGGCCCAGGGTGACGCAGGCGGCCCGGTACTCCGCAAGGTATTTTTCCCTGCCCTGGGGGAAATCCCCCGCCATTTCATCCAGAGAACGGATCAGCTCCGCCGCCAGGGCGCTCTTTTCCGGTACGGGAAGGCCCAGGCTGCGCAGGGAAGCCGCCGTCCGGCGCAGTTCGGGAGGAAAATCCGCCGGAGAAGTGTCCGCGTTGACGCCGACGCCCAGGACCAGGCTCTCCACCCTGCCCCGATCCAGCACCGCTTCGCAGAGGATGCCGCAGAGCTTTTTCCCCTGCCACATCAGGTCGTTGACCCACTTGATCTCCGGAGAAAACCCGCAGCAGCGCTCCAGGGCCCGGCGGATAGCCACCGCCACCCAGGCGGTGATCTCTCCCATGTCCTCCGGGGCCAGGGCGGGGCGAAGAAGATAGCTCAGATAGAGCCCGCCGGGAGGCGAAGCGAAGCTGCGGCCCATCCTGCCCCGGCCCGCCCCCTGGGTCTCCGCCAGAAGGACGCTGCCAGCAGGGGCGCCCTGCCGCGCCCATTCCTTCAGCCGGGTGTTGGTGGAATCCACCTCCTCCGGCCAGCGGAGAAGGCCGCCCCGGCCCGCCGGCAGACGGGCGCTCAGGGCGGCCAGGCGCAGCTTCTCTCCGGGAGACGCGGGCCCGCTCATTTCCGGCATCCTTTGGGCAGGTTTTCCAATGCTGAGTCCTTCTTCATCGTCCGGTCCTCCTGGCATCTGTTCTTATCATGATTCCAGCGGGGCCGCCTCGAAGGAGGCGGCCCCGCTGGTTTACTTGCTGATAATGGCTCGCAGTATTTGCGTTCGCTTGTCCCCGCCGCTCCGGAGGATAAGGAAGTTACTTCGCTTCCAGGTCGTACATCTGCTTTTGCAGCAGCAGCTTCTTGTACTTCACTTCCGCATTCTCGGCGGCCTCCTTGAACAGGACCTTCGCCCGGTCGGGGAAGCTGAGGGCCAGGGAGGAATAACGCACCTCGCTCATGAGGAAGTCCTCATACTTGCCGGAGGGGGCGCCGGAGTCGATGCTCAGGGGGTTCTTGCCCTGGGCTTCCAGCCGCGGGTCATAGCGGAAGAGGTTCCAGTATCCCGCGTCCACGGCGGCCTTCATGATGCTCTGAGACTTGCCCATGCCAGCCCGTGCGCCGTGGTTGATGCAGGGGGCGTAGCCGATGACCAGGCTGGGCCCGTCGTAGCTCTCCGCCTCGGCCAAGGCCTTGATGCACTGGTTGTAATCGGCGCCCATGGCCACCTGGGCCACATAGATATAGCCGTAGGAGATGGCGATCTGGGCCAGGTCCTTCTTCTTGACGGCCTTGCCCGCCGCGGCAAACTGGGCCACCGCGCCGATGGGCGTGGCCTTGGAGGCCTGGCCGCCGGTGTTGGAATAGACCTCGGTGTCGAAGACGAAGATATTGATGTTCTCACCGGAGGCAAGGACATGGTCCAGGCCGCCGTAGCCGATGTCGTAGCCCCAGCCGTCGCCGCCGAAGCACCAGAAGCTGGGCTTGGGAAGCAGGTCGGCGTTTTCCACGACGAACTTCGCTTCTTCCCTGGCGCTGCCCTTGCAGGCGGCCACCAGAGCGTCCGCCGCCGCCTGGGCCTTGGCGCTGTCCTCCATGGCGTCCAGCCAGCCCTGGGCGACTTCCTTCAGGGAAGCGTCCTCCAGGAGGGCTGTGACCTTCTCGGCCATGAGGGCGCGGCGCTGCTTCATGGCGTTCAGCATGCCGAAGCCGAACTCGGCGTTGTCCTCAAAGAGGGAGTTAGACCAGGCGGGGCCGCGGCCCAGCTTGTTCACGGTGTAGGGGGCGCTGGGAGCGCTGCCGCCCCAGATGGAGGAGCAGCCCGTGGCGTTGGCCAGGAGCATCCGGTCGCCGAAGAGCTGGGTGATGAGCTTGGCATAGGGGGTCTCGCCGCAGCCGGCGCAGGCGCCGGAATACTCGAAGAGGGGCTTCACGAACTGGCTGCCCTTGACGCTCTTGGGGTCGAAGGGGGTCTCCTTGGCGGTGACATTGCGATAGGCGTAATCGTAGGCCGCCTGCTGCTTCGGCTGCTGGTCGGCAGAAGCCATGACCAGGGCCTTCTCCTTGGCGGGGCAGACATTGACGCAGCTGCCGCAGCCCAGGCAGTCCGCCGGGTCCACCATGATGCCGAACTGGTAGCCCTCGCAGCCCTTGCCGCTCATCTTCACGGTGACGGTGCCCTCGGGGGCCTTGCTGAGCTCCTCGGCAGAGTAGGCGAAGGGGCGGATGGCGGCATGGGGGCAGACCAGGCTGCAGCGGTTGCACTGGATGCAGTTTTCGGGGATCCACTTGGGGATGTCCACGGCGCTGTTGCGGCGCTCGTAGGCGGCGGTACCCAGGGACATGGTGCCGTCGGCATTCTTCACGAAGGCGCTGACGGGCAGGCTGTCGCCCCGGAGGGCGTCGGTGGGCTTCATGATGCGCTTCAGGTAATCCTCCAGCTCCGGCCGGTCGCAGGGCAGCGTTTCGCCCGGCTTGTCGGGGGCGGGATCATGCCAGCTTTCGGGCACGGCCACTTCCTCAAAGGAATCCAGGCCCGCGTCCACGGCGGCATAGTTCATGTTGACGACCTTCTCGCCCTTGCGGCCATAGGAGTCCACGATGGCCTGCTTCATATACTTCACCGCATCCTCGATGGGGAGGATCTCGCTGAGCTTGAAGAAGGCGGACTGGAGAATGGTGTTGGTCCGGCCGCCCAGGCCCAGCTCCTGGGCCTTGTGGACGGCGTCCACGATATAGAAACGGATGCCGTTGTCGGCGATATACTTCTTGGCTGCGGCGGGCAGGCGGGAATCCAGCTCCTCCTTGCTCCAGGGCCAGTTGAGCAGGAACACGCCGCCGGGCTTCACGTCCTGCACCACGTCGTACTTCTCCATATAGGAGGGGGCGTGGCAGGCCACGAAGTCGGCCTTGGTGACGTAGTAGCTGGACTTGATGGGGCTGCGGCCGAAGCGCAGGTGGGAGATGGTGACGCCGCCGGACTTCTTGGAATCATACTGGAAATAGGCCTGCACGGTCATATCCGTGTGGTCGCCGATGATCTTGATGCTGTTCTTGTTGGCGCCCACGGTGCCGTCGGAACCCAAGCCCCAGAATTTCAGGGACTTGATGTCCGCCGGGGTGGTGTCCGGTTCCTCGTCGATGGGCAGGCTCTTGTGGGTCACATCGTCCACGATGCCGATGGTGAAGCCCTGGATGGGCTCGGCCTTCTGCAGGTTGCGGATGACGGAAATGACGCTGCCGGGGGTGGTGTCCTTGCTGCCCAGGCCGTAGCGCCCGCCGTAGACGGGGACGGTCTCGAACTTCGTGCCCTTGAGGGCTGCCACCACATCCAGGTAAAGGGGCTCGCCCAGGGCGCCGGATTCCTTGGTGCGGTCCAGCACGGCGATCTTCTTCACGGTGTCGGGCAGGACGGAGAGGAGATGCTTGGCGCTGAAGGGGCGGTAGAGGTGCACATTGATGCAGCCCACCTTCTCACCCTTGGCATTGAGATAGTCCACGATCTCCTCGGCGGTGTTGCACACGCTGCCCATGGCGACGATGACGTACTCCGCGTCCTTGGCGCCATAGTAGTTGAAGAGCTTGTAGTCGGAGCCGGTGCGGCGGTTGACCTCGTTCATATAGGCCTCCACCACTTCGGGCATGGCGTCGAAAACGGCGTTGGCGGCCTCCCGGTTCTGGAAGAAGATGTCCGGGTTCTGGGCGGAGCCGTGGAGGATGGGATGAGAGGGCAGGTTGGCCCGGTCCTTGAAGGCGCGGACCGCGTCCATATCCAGCATTTCCTTCAGCTCGTCGTAGTCCCACACCGCCACCTTGTCGATCTCGTGGGAGGTGCGGAAGCCGTCGAAGTAGTTCAGGAAGGGCAGGCTGCCCTTGATGGCGCTGAGGTGGGCCACGGCGGAGAGGTCCATGACCTCCTGGGGGTTGGCGGAGGCCAGCATGGCGAAGCCGGTGCTGCGGCAGGCCATGACGTCGCTGTGGTCGCCGAAGATATTCAGGGCGTGGGTGGCCACGGTCCTCGCGGAGACATGGATGACGCAGGGCAGCAGCTCGCCTGCGATCTTGAACATATTGGGGATCATGAGGAGCAGGCCCTGGGAAGCGGTGAAGGTGGTGGTCAGGGCGCCGGAGAGGAGGGAGCCGTGGACCGCGCCGGCGGCGCCGGCTTCGGACTGCATCTCCACCAGCTTGACCTGCTGGCCGAAGATGTTCTTTTGGCCGTGGGCAGACCAGTCGTCAGCCAACTCAGCCATCACGGAGGAAGGGGTGATGGGGTAGATCGCCGCGACTTCGGTGAATGCATAGGCCACATGGGCCGCGGCGGTATTGCCGTCCATGGTTTTCAGTTTGCGTGCCATAGAGGGACCTCCTTGTTATTATTGCCCGTTTCGGGCCGGCGCTCCGATCAGCACCGGGAGATAAATATAGATATTGATAATAATAGCATGCCCGATGAAAGCTGTAAACCGCAAACTTGCACGAAATCCCTGACATTTCCGGGCCATTCCTGCCGCAAATCGGAGAGAGGCGGAAAAAAACGGCCGCGGCCGGTCAAGTCAGACCAGCCGCGGCATCAGTTCGAGCCTCGCAGAGTTCGCGCCCGCAGGCGCGAATCAAATTGGACTCGTTTTTCGCAGGGACATGCGCCTCGCGAAAAACACCTCTCGCGGAGCGGACTGTGCGAGCGAAGCGAGTGCGGGTAGCGGAGCGCAATCCCCTTTCAAATCGGAGCCCTGCGGAGCGGGTCCGATTTGACGTTTAGAAGATGAGGTTCACCAGGGACTCCGCGCTGATGCAGAGGAAAAGGACGAACCCCAGCCCTGCGGCATACCATTTCTTCGCTTTCATGCTCAATACCTCCCATTGCTTCATCGGCTTTTGATGGCCTCATTCTGCCACGGGAGATGTCCAATAAAACGGACAGGGCGCAGGATTCGGGATCATTCTTTTGAAATCAGTCAGTTTCCGGGAGAAGCCTTCTCAGCCCAGGTCGATATTCTCCCCGGTGAGGCCGACCCAGGCCCCGTCGGCAGCCTCCGGCGCTTCGCTGTGGGCCAGCAGCCACTTGTTCCTAGCCCGCAGGAGCCTGTCCTCCGGGTCCTTCTCTTCCAGGGCGGGCTTGTCCGTATTGGTGCCCAGGGGCAGGGCCACCGCCACCCGGAAGCCTTTGGCGGCGTCCACATGGCAGGGGGCGTAGTGCAGGGTGGTGGCATAGACCTCCACCACCGCCCCCGCCGGGGCGCGGAAAGCCTTCACCTTGGCCGTATCCAGCTGATTCCCCTCCCCGATCTCCTCCTGGCGGGCCAGCAGCAGGATGAAGTCTTCTTCGCCGATATTCACCTCGCTGTCCCGGTGGTATTCCAGGCAGTTCAGCTTCCGGTTACGGCCCCAGCACATGCCCAGCTGGATGGGCATGCCGCCGTAAGCCCTGTCCCGCAGTTGGAGGAAAATATCCGTTTCCTCCAGGGCGGGGATGCCGGGCTCGTAGGCGGTGCCCGCCTCCGGCAGGGGGATGGCGGCCATGGCGGCGCGCAGGGCCAATGTGTCATAGCCCGTCAGCACCTTGCCGTAGGGCTTGAACGCCGGGTCGAATACAGAGTAGATATGCATGATGGCTTCCTCTTTCTTTCATTTTTCAAGAATACCGGGCGGCACCGAAAGCGGTGCCGCCCGATTCCCCGGAAGGGATTATTTCTTCGCTTTGCTGGGGTCGCCCGCGCCCTTGGACATGGTCCAGTGGCGATAGGTGCCCGCCGCGTCGCCGGATTCCCTGGCCGCCTTGGCGGCGGGGGTATAGAGCCCGTACTCGTGGGCCTCCAGGCACTCGGTGTAGCTCTTGTCGGTGTGGGCGTTGCGGGGCAGGGGCACGTCCTGCTCCCCGGCCAGGATATCCTGGATCTTGGCCACGTCCACGGTATGGGTGCTGCTGCCGTCGGCCACGGCCACCGCCGCGGCCACGCCCGCCGCCTGCCCGGTGCCCACGCACTGGGGGATCAGGTTGACGTTGTCGATGGCGATGCGGTCAGCGGAGATATGGCGGCCGGGGGCCAGCAGGTTCTCCACCTTCTGGGGCAGGATGGAGCGGTAGGGGATCTCGATGGGGGCGTTGTCGTTCAGGGTGTCCACGGTGCAGTGCCAGGCGATGCAGTCCTCATGCTCCTTGGGGAAGGCCCAGTCGTTGGAGGAAATGACGTACTCGCCCACGATGCGGTGGGAGCCGCGGGTGCCCAGCTGGGGCGCGATATCATAGAGGAAGGCGTCCTTGAAGATCTCGGGGGCGTGCTTCTTATAGGCTGCCAGCACCTCCCGCAGCACCAGGCGGGTGCCCATTTCCGTGACGGTCTGGTCTGCGATCTTGGAGCAGTCCCGCTTGGGCTGCCAGTTGTTGACCCAGCTCACGTCGTCGGTAGGCCCGGCGATCATGCCGGTGCGGAAGCCGTGGAGCTTGAAGAGCTCCTCGGAGAGCTTCTGGGCCTCCTCCCGGTGGGAGAAGCTCCAGATGTTGTAGGCTGCCCGGCTGAAGCCGCCGATGCGGTACACCAGGGCGGTGGAGGAGCAGCGGCAGTCGTCGTCGATGGCGGAGGAGGTGGGGGCGCCGGAGAGGCGGCAGAGGTCCGCGTCGCCGGTGGCGTCGATGACCACCTTGGCCAGCACGGCCTTGCGCCCTTCCTTGGATTCAAAGATGACGCCCTTGCAGACGTTGCCTTCCATGATGGGCTTTGTGCCCCAGCTGTGGTACAGCACCCGGATGGAATCCTTCAGTTCATCCAGCATGATGTCCATTTCGATCTTCAGCTGGGTGGGGTCCAGCATGAAGCCGTGCTCCACTCTCGCGGGGGGGATATGGGTGGCGCCGCCCACGTCGCCCCATTTACGCACTTCCTCCGGATCGGTGATGCCTGCCAACTCCGGGCCGGGGCCGCGCACCGCGCCGGGGATCTTGCTCAGGCGGGTGTACCACTCCTCCTGGATGCCCCGCACATAGGTCTTCTCGTGGAAGGAGAGGCTGGGGATCAGCAGCACGTAGCCGCCGGTCACGTCGCCGCCGCAGTAGCCGTAGCGCTCCATGAGGATCACGTTTTTGCAGCCCGCCCTGGCCGCCGCCACGGCGGCGCTGTGGCCCGCGCTGCCGCCGCCCACCACCAGCACGTCGCATTCATCGTAGATGGGGACGAGGGTTTGGGGTTCCAGATAAGTCTTCGCGTTCATTCTTTTCCCTCCAGACGAGGCCGCAGCCTCATTATTTTTTCTTTATAACCTTATCATACCACAGGCATTGCCCCTGTTCAAGCGCTCATTCCACGCGGCAGCGCTTTTCGCCCCGGGTGAACGCCCGGATATTCTCCATGATCTCCTGGAGGCAGCGCTGCCTGGTTTCCAGGGCGCCCCAGGCCATGTGGGGGGTGAGGCAGACGTTGGGCAGGCTGCGGATGGCATAGAAGGGGTGCTCCTCCGGGAAGGGCTCCCGACTGTAGACGTCCACCCCCAGGCCCCCCAGCCTGCCCTCCCGGAGGGCGGCGGCCAGGGCCTCCTCATCCGCCACCGCGCCGCGGGCCACATTGATGAAGATGCAGTCTTTTTTCATCCACGCTATCTTTTCCGCGGAAAAGAGGCCGCGGGTCTCGGCGGTGAGGGGCAGGTGGACGGAAAGGACATCCGACATGCGGCAGAGGGTCTCCAGGTCCGTGCAGGGCTCCCCCGGCGCGGGATCGCGCCGCCAGGCCAGCACCCGGCAGCCCAGGGCACGGGCGATCTCCCCTACCCGTTTTCCGATGCGCCCGTAGCCCGCGACGCCCCAGGTCATGCCCCGCAGCTCATGGTAGACGGGGGCAAGCAGGTTGGCGGTGGGGCCGTGGGTGTAGCTCCCGTCCCGGACCGCGCCCATGTAGCTCCCCAGGCGATTGACGAGATAGAGGGCCATGGCGGCGGTGAGCTGGGCCACGCTGTCGGTGGAATAGCCCGCCACGTTGCATACCCCGACGCCCGCGCTTCGGCAATACGCGGTGTCCACATTGTCGTAGCCCGTGGCGGCCAGGCAGATGAGCCTGAGCTTTTTGCAGCCCCCCAGGTTGTCCCCGCTCAGCTTTATCTTGTTGAGGACGGCCACCTCCGCCTCCGCCAGGCGCTCCGCCACCTTCTCCGGCGGCGTTGCCTGCCAGACCTCCACCTCCCCCAGGCTCTCCAGGGGGCTCAGGTCCAGGTCCGCGCCCAGGGTGGCTGCGTCCAGCACGACGATCTTCATATGCTTTACCTCCAGTTATCCTTCCTATGTATAAGTATACTATATATTCCCGCCCAGGGAAAGCGGCAGCTGCAAGAAAACGCGGCGCCGGCGGGGAAGAAAGTGTCGCATTTCGCCGGCGGATGTGCTACAATGACCTTGCTTTCCACCAAATCCGATGCATAAAAGGAGACAGCTATGAAAAAGCTTGCGATTTTCCTGGTCCTCGCGCTTTTGCTGGGTCTGTGCGCCGCCTGCACCAAGTCGCCGCCGGAACCCACAGCTGCGCCTACCCAGGCCCCCGCGCCTACGGAAGCGCCTGCTCCTACGGAAGCACCCACCCCCACGGAAGCCCCTGCCCCCACGGAGGCGCCCGCCACCACGGAAGCACCTGCGCCTGCTACGGAAGCACCCGACCCCACAGAGGCGCCTTCTCCCACGGAGGCCCCCGCGCCCAGCGGCGCACCTGCCCCTGCGGGCGAGCTGGCCGACATCCTGCCGGGCAGCTATTGGATGGGCGTCAAGCTCGATACGGTTTATGAGGGTTCCGAGCCCGAAACCTATGTATTCGAGGACTGGGAACAGGACACCTTCAACCTGCTGCTGAAGGAAGACGGCACCGGCATATTCCGCAGCACCTATTGGACCCCCTACGACATCGACAACGGCTACATCAGCTGGACCATCGACGGGGCCAACCTCATGACCATCCACCTTCCCAGCGATTACGCGATACCCTGCTATCTGGAAGGGGAAAACCTGGTCCTCTCGGACTATTACGGCTGCACCGTCACCATGGAGCAGCGCAGCGAGGCGGCCCCGGTGGGCACCGAGCTGACCCCCGACAAGCTCATGGGCAGCTGGATCGCGGACAAGCTGACCATCGAAGGCTATGAATCCGATCCCCGCGAGGACCACCTGCTGATCTATCTGGTCTGCGGGGAGGAGGAGGGCGCCAGCGTCTATTGGAACGAGGCGGACGGCTGGGCCAGCTTCTGCGACGAGTATATGGGCATCTGGTACAACTGGACGCCCCTGTACTATCAGCACGGGACCAACCAGATCTGGATGGCGGACCTCATGTCCCATTACCCCAGCCATCGGGAATACAGCGTCACCGTCACCGGGGAAAAGGAAGCGGAAATGCTCATCTACTTCTATTCCCCCACGGAGGAATATCCCACGGTGGTTGCCTGCCACCTGATCCCCGCCAGCCCCAAGAGCGTGGTGAAGCCCGCGCGCGAGCCCGTCACCGTGGACAACGTGAGCGACCTCATCCTCAATCTGCGGGACGGAGCCGAGATCCTGCTGGAGCCCGGCACCTACAACATCACCGAATGGCTGCGCAGCCATCCCTACGAGGTGGGCGACTGGAGCTACGTCACCAATGAGGCGTATGCCTGGGGTCCCTACAGCTTCGGCTATGAGGACCCTGAGCTGCTGATCGCAGGGGTGAAGGACCTCACCATCAAGGCGGCCAAGCCCGGCGAGCTGACGGAGATCGTCTGCGAGCCCCGGTATGCCAACGTCCTGTCCTTCCAGAACTGCTATAACATCACCCTCGACGGCATCACCATGGGCCATACCATCGAGCCCGGCTACTGCTCCGGCTCGGTGCTGAATCTCCTTCAGTGCAGCGGCGTTTTCCTCTCCAACATGGACCTTTACGGCTGCGGCGCCTACGGCATCACCGCCGGCGACTGCGATTATCTCACTCTGGATAACAGCATCATCCGCGATTGCACCTATGGCTGCGTCAGCATCCACGGTTCCTTCTCCCTGCTCTTCACGAACGACGAATTCCGGGACTGCGAAGGCTTCACTATGCTGGAGTTCAACTATTCCGGCGCCGATTTCCGGGGCTGCAGCTTCTCCAATCTGAACGGGAAGTTCCTCTATGTGGACAACAGCGCCCACGTCACCTTTACCGGCTGTGAGATGGACGACGATACCAGGGCCTTCCTGGAGAGCCACCCCGCCTTCGGCACCCAGATCGAGGGCGACTGGGAATCCTCCACTTCCGCCAAAGCGAAGGGCTGAGACTTCCCCTCCTATTCAAAAGATAATATCACGGGTCGAAAAAACATGACAGCAAGCCGGGCGGCCATCGGGCCGCCCGGTTCGTTTTTTCGGCAAGGGCGTGCTGCAACAGGCCCTCTTTTTCCCGTCCTCAATTTCAATAGCATAGCAAATGCACATATTTATACTTCTCTACTCTTGCTTTTGCGCGTCACTTCGTGTATAGTGGATTTATAAAAACAACGGGAAGGCGGGAATCTGTGATATGAAAACGGTGAATGTGACCCTGCGGATCGACGAGGACCTCAAGGCAGACGCCGAAGCGCTGTTCGGGGACATCGGACTGAGTCTGAACGCGGCCTGCCGCATCTTCTTAAAGAGGGCCGTGCAGGAGCAGCGCATCCCCTTTGAGCTGGGGCGGCCCGACCGGAAGACCCTGAAGGCCATCGCCGACGCGGAGCAGGATAAGAACGTCAGCGATGGCTATGACAGCGTGGACGAGCTGATCGAGGCGCTGGAGAAATAAAGGCCAGGTCAGGAGGCGGACGATGAATCAGCTTCGCTTTACTTGGCGTTTCCGGCTGGATTACCGGCGGGGCATGCGCAAGGGCTGCAGCCTGGGGAAGCTCAAAAGCCTGCTGGCCCTGCTGTGCCGGGGAGCGCCGCTGCCGCTGGGCTGCCGGGATACCGCCGTAAGGGGAACGAAGGCCCGCGCCTGCCGCGTGGAGCCCGGCTGGGTGCTGGTCTATCAGACGAGGGAAGGGATGGTGACCTTGCTGCGCCTCAAATATAAACAAAGGGAACGGCCCAAGGCCGCGCCGCCCATGGGTCTTTGGTTCAAAACGCTTCTCAGAAGCCCGGTGAAAACGGCGCTGACGGTGCTGCTGCTGGCTGTCGCGGCCTTCCTGCTATTGGACAATCTCTCCTCCTACGCCATGCAGACGGAGGCCGTCAAGCAGGCGGAGAAGAAGGTGGAGGGCGTGCTCACCGTGGAACGCAGCCCGGTGAGCCTCCCCCAGGGGGCGGAATGGAGCTGGTATCTTCTGACGGACCCCACCAGTCCCGGCTCGTCCTATTCCCCCAAGGTGAGCTATGAGACCCTGCATCACGAGGCGCTGACGGCCTCGGACCTGGAAGCCCTGGAGGCCCTGCCCTATATCGACGGCATCGACCGGCGGTATATGACTGCCGGGATCTCCGCAGAATATACCCGCCATGAAGGCCCCCTGGAGAACTACAGTTTCACGGACCGGCTGGTGATCGAAGCTACCGTGGCGAGCGCGGAGGATGTGGAGAGCCTCGCCATCTTTTGGGAAACGGACGAGATCCGCGGTTTTACCCTGACGGATGCGGCCGTGCTGGCGGGGGACAGCCGTTTCCTGGAGGCACAGGAGCGGGCCCTGAACGGGCGTTCCCGCCTGATCGCGGTGGCCATCCCGGAGAAAAACGTGGGCAGTCTGCCCGGAAGCGCGCTCACCCTCCGCGGGGGCGGGGGCGTCGGTAAAGTCGTGGACTGTCTGGACTACGACGTGACCTTGGAGACGCTGCAAGCGGTTCAACCCGGACGCCGTTATATTTTCGTGGTCCGCGCCCCCCGCGGCGCAAGTGCGACCTCCGACAGTCTGGCCTTCTATCTGGGGGACGACAGCCGCAAGGATTGGTGGCCCTATGTCACGGACGTGACCGATCTCCCGGAGGGCTACCTGGAAACCGAGGCCTTCGCCCCGCTGCGTCAGCTCATCCAGGTAACGAATGACGACCTGCACACCTTCGACGTGGTGTATACTAGCGACATGGCCTCCATCCGCCGGGTCGCCCGGCACCAGATCACCCTGGAGCAGGGCTGCTTTCTCGGTCCCGAAGACGCGGGAAATCCCGTCTGCGTAGTCAGTCAGGATTTCCTGGAGCGAAACGGCCTCAGCCTGGGCGACACGGTCACTCTCAAGCTGGGCAGCTATCTCATGGAGCAGTATCAGCCCCTGGGGGCCGTTGCCGTCACCCAAGGCCGCTACGCCCCGGCGTGGACAGAACAGACTTTCACCATTGTGGGCAGCTGGAAAGATTCCTCGGACCGGCACTGGCAGGAACAGGAGCATTACAGCGTCTATTCCACCGGTTCCTGGCAGGATCAGGACCCCTTCTGGGCCTATTCCGACAACGCGGTATTTGTGCCCCTTTCCTTCCTGCCCGCGGGCTGCGACACCGAAAACCATTCCTTCCGCCCCGGCGAGGTGAGCTTTCTCGTCCGTGACCCGGACATGATCGGGGCATTCACTGAGGAAGGACTGCCCCTGGTGGAAGCGCTGGGCCTGAAATACGCCTGGAACGACGCAGGCTGGCCCATCGTCGCGGAAAAGCTGGCGGAGGCCCGCTCCCTCAGCCGCATGAAGCTGCTGATTTTTACCGGGGCTGCGCTGCTGGCGGTGGCCCTGACGGTCTACCTCTTCCTTTTCCGGCGGCGGCAGGAATACGCCATCCTCCGTGCCCTGGGCACGCCCCGGAAAGCTGCGGCCAAAGCGCTGTGGCTGCCCCTGCTTGCTTTGGCGGCTTTCTCCGCCGCCCTGGGACTGGGGGCCGCCTGGCTGCGGTCCGGCGCGGCGGTGAAACGGAGTGCGGCGGAATTTGCCGAAGCGGGGCTGGAGGCTATGCCGGAAGCCCATATCGGGGTCTATCTCCTGGGGGCGCTGGGCCTGCTGGCCGCAGTCTGCCTCCTCTCCGCGGTCTATCTCGGCATCCTGGGAAGCCGCAGCCCCCTGCGGCTGATGCAGGAGGGTGGGCGGCAGGAGAAAGGGAAAGCCGGGGCGGCGGCCCTGCCGGTACAGCCCGGCCTTGGCGCCGCGGCGGTGCTGGCCCTGCCCATGACGGTCACGGGAAAGCCGGTCAAAGGCTTCCTGCGGCGCTACATTTTCCGTCATGCCCGCCGGGCCGGGGTCAAGACGCTGCTGACGCTGCTTTTGGCCGCCCTGCTGGTGGGGGCCGTGGGGCAGCTCACGGTGCTGCGCGAGCGCTATGCCCAGCTGATGGGCAACGTGCGCATCGAGGCATCTTTCTATGACGGCCTCTCCCTTTACCGGGCGGAGACCCTGATGGAGTCCGGCCTTGTGCGCGATCCGGTCTACATGACCTCCTTCCGGGAAGGGGAGCTGGAGATGGACCCCGCCGAGGTCATTTTCACCAACCGGCTGGACAGCGTGGTTTCCGATCCCGTCGCCTGGCTGGAGGGCTGGGACGAGGAGAAGGCCATGGGGGAAAAGGGCAGGATCTGCATCCTGCCCGCCTCCGCCATGGAGAAGTACGGGATCGAGCTGGGGGACGAGGTGCGCGTCAATGAATTTGACTGCGTCGATTATCTGCAATTCGGCCACGACGTCGTCGTAAACACCATGGAGGAGGCGGTTGCCCTACGGGACCGCTACCGTCCCTTCTATACGGTCGTGGGGCGGGTGGAGACGAATCTCATGAAACCCGTCGTTTATGCGCCTGCGGCGGCCTTCGGCAGCTACAGCTTTTTCGGCACCACCCTCTATCTGGATTCTGCCACCTTCGTTTTGAACAACTACCGGGACGCGGATAAGGTGCGGCAGATGGCGGAGGAGATACAGTATACGGCGAAGAAGCCGCCGGTGTTCAGCATGGACACCTCCGACGCCGACCGCATCTACCGGGTGTACCGGCTCATTGAGACCCTCTATCCCCTCACCGTGGCGGCGGCCCTCATTTTGGGGACGCTGCTGCCCGTGCTGATGATCCTCCAGGAGCAGAAGGAGGCGGCCATCCTCCGCGCCTTGGGCTGGTCGAAGAAGCTGACGATCCGGCGGCTGACCTTGGAACAGGCGGTCCTCTGCCTCATGGGGCTGGCGCTGGCGCTGCTGGCTTTGTTTGCGGTGAACGGTCTGGGCTTCCTGGGGGTGATCCTGGTGCCGCTCCTGTACGTGGGGGGGCACTTCGCCCTCTGCGTGGCCGCTTCCGCCGCCATCTCCGCGTCCATCCTGCAAAAGAGCCCCATGCGGCTATTGCAGGTGAAGGAATAAAACAGCCTCCCCTGAAAGGGGAGGTGCCCCGGTGCGCACACCGGGGCGGAGAGGTTATTCCGCCAGGCTACCGCCGCACTGCCGGGGAGCGTTTTATGGAGACGCGGCGGAATACGGAGGCATAACCTCTCCACCATCGGCTTTGCGTGAGACAGCCGATGGTCCCCATTTCCGCGCGCGGGGAGCGTGCGCGAAACAATCTCCCCTTTCAGGGGAGGCAATCTAACCCAGGAGGTAATCCCCATGTCCATCCTGTCCATCGAAAATCTGAGCTATACCTATCCCGGCGGGCAGAAGGCCGTGCTTCGCTCCGTCAGCGCCGATTTTGAGGCCGGAAAAATGTACGCCATCACCGGCCCCAGCGGCAGCGGCAAGTCCACCCTTCTCAGCCTCCTGGCGGGGATGGAGACCCCCACGGAGGGCGGCATCGTATGTGAGGGGGAAAGTCTGGCGGACATGGACCTGGACGCCTACCGCCGGGAAAAGATCGCCTTTGTCTTCCAGGCCTACCAGCTCCTGCCCCTCCTGACGGCGCGGGAAAACGTCTGCCTCCCCATGGAGATGCAGGGCACCCCCACGGAGGAAGCTTCCCAGCGGGCGGACGCCCTTCTTCTGAGTGTGGGCCTGCCGGACACCCTGCACAAGCGTTTCCCCGGCAATCTCTCCGGCGGGGAGCAGCAGCGGGTGGGTATCGCCCGGAGCCTTGCCAGCGGGGCGAAGGTGATCCTGGCGGACGAGCCCACGGGGAACCTGGACGACGAGAACACGGCGGCCATCATGGCGCTGCTCAGGAAGCAGACGACGGACAGGGGCTACTGCGTCATCATCGTCACCCACGACCCGGAGGTGGCCGCCGCCTGCGACGTATGCTACCGCATGCTGGGCGGGACGCTGGTGGCGTCATAAGCGGATACAGCATGAGCCGGGCGGCCATCAGGCCGCCCGGCTGCTTTAGTCTTATACACGCTTATTTCGCCGTCTTCCGGAAGAACAGGACGCCGATGCAGGCGGGGCCGCAGTGGCTGCCGATGGTGCTGCCGGCGCTGGTGATGCAGATTTCCTGGAAGGGGTGGAGGGACTTCACCAGGTCATAGGCCTTGTCCACGATCTCCTGGGGCATGTCCGTATGGGTGATCATGATCCGGCCCGGCACCACGTTGTCGTTGCCCTCCAGCCGCCCGCGGATATAGTCCAGCACGGTCTTCTCCATATTGCCCCGGTACTTGCGCCCCACGCTCATGGCCCCCTCGGTGGAGACCACGA
>JAEEGK010005078.1_pt1 | contig 31877 bp, 33 predicted proteins | sample 8958771 | NCBI WGS metagenome assembly JAEEGK01 (sample SAMN16246547, study PRJNA631951) | gut metagenome | biome: gut microbiome; feature: rumen; material: SC-attached | host: Bos | place: Iran: Karaj | collected 2018-10
ATCAACAAACCACTGGGTTGTTATCATCGGTTCAACCGGCACACCACCACGTTCAGAATATGGTGTCGGAATAACCTTGTCTTCTATCTTGGTCATCAACCCCGCGGCCTGAATATCTTCAATAATCGCTTTTCTGGCAACATATCTGTCCATGCCACGATATTTTTCTGGAATAACTGATTCATTATTCAATTTCGCATCCAATGTCAAAATACACAATGGTTTTAGGTTATGACGTTGGCCGACCTCCCAGTCGTCAAAGTCATGCGCCGGTGTAATTTTCACCGCCCCAGTACCCTTTTCTGGATCCGCATGTTCATCCGCAATAATTGGAATTTCAATATCTGTTAATGGAATAATTGCTTTCTTGCCAATAAGATGCTTTAACTTTTCGTTTTCTGGATGAATTGCAATTGCCTTGTCACCAAATAATGTTTCTGGACGAGTTGTCGCGATTTCAACAAATCCACCATCAACGAGTGGATAATTGAAATAATAAAACTTACCGTGTTCTTCGCGTGTCTCAATTTCCAAATCTGACACTGTCGTTTGTTGTTTTGGGCACCAATTTAACATACGTTCTGCACGATATATCAGACCTTCGTTATACATTCTGACAAACAATCTTGTCACGTTTTCGGACAAACCTTTGTCCATTGTAAATCTCTCGCGTTTCCACACTGGTGTTGCACCAAGGATATGCAATTGTCGTATAATTTGGCCACCATATTCTTTGGTCCAATCCCATGCCGCCTGCAATTTTTCATCAAAAGTTAACGAATTCGGGTTGATTCCGCGTTTTGATAAATCACGTTCAATTAATAACTGTGTCGCAATTGCCGCGTGATCTGTACCTGGTTGCCACAAAACATCATATCCACACATACGTTTATACCGGCAAATAATGTCGGTCAGCACATTATCCAACGCATGTCCCATGTGCAAATTACCTGTAACATTTGGTGGTGGCATCATTACGCAAAATGGTGTTTTCTTGGAATTAACATCATTATCCCAAAAATTGTTTTCATCCCAAAATGCCTGAATACGCGATTCAATTTCACGTGGGCTTATATTTTTTCCCAGTTCTATTTTCATTATTCTATTCCTTAATGTCTGTTTCGCCAAATAATACCAAATATAAAATGAATTTCAAGCACGCAATAATATTTTAATTCGCACGCACCACACGACAAAATACCACCCCGTAAACCGCCGCCGCGCCCGCACGACGCAATATACGCGCCAGTTCATCAAATGTTGCGCCAGATGTTAAAACATCATCAACCAATAATATTTTCTTATCTTTGATTTTGTCTGGGCGAATAACATTAAATACACCGCGAATATTTTGTGCACGTTGGGCGTGTGTTTTATGTCCCATATTCGGGCGATATTTACGATGCACACTATCAAAGTCAATTGGTGCACTATACACACGCGCAATTTCACGCGAAAGTAATGTTGCCTGATTATACCCACGATGGAATAAACGACGCGATGCCAACGGCACAGGCATTACAATATCAGGTTTTATATCAACATCACGCAATGCCCATATCATTGCATGCGACATAAACCGCGCAAATTTTATACGACCACCATGTTTGAACGGCAACATAACACTGCGCGACATATCATCGTAAATACATGCAGCACGAATAAAATCTAGTTCATTTTTACCAGATGCACATACCGGACACATTGCATGTGAATCAGGTTCATAATCATCGGGGAACGGATATCCACAACACGCACAATGCGGTCCATCAATCCAATCAAAACAGGACCAACAATCGCCACATAAATGCCCATGACTTTCCACCGGCGCACAGCAAACTGGACACGACGGTGGAAATAAAAAATCTAGGATTGAATTGAAAAACTTTTTAAAATGTGACACGCAATTTTTACCAGGTCATGCTTTTATATGTCTTGGAACTAACTTTGTCGCCAAACATATTGCGTTTTTGACGCGTAAGCGTTTCATACTGTTCATTTGAAATTATACGCAGAACAAAACCTTCGTCATCACGCGCAGATAAAACCGGCACTATGCGTTGTTCTGAAACACCAGTATCACGCAAAACCTGTTCAATGATGGCAAGACGGCGTGCCGTTAATTTACGTGCATCAACCGTTGTTGTCAACATTTCTGGAATAGCAACCTGAATCGCACGTTTTGGATTTGCCACCACAACACCAGCATATTCAGACAACAAATTGTAATTATCACGCGACAATGCAGAATCTGCATTTCTGAATCTTATTTTAATTTCCAATGGGCGAATTTTATCCGCGTCTTCGGATAAATCGCGCGCAGATGTGAAACCTTCAAATGACGAAGACATATCACTTGCCACATCAAATTTATCATCCATAGAATATGTGGACAGGTGTTTATTTTCTGACAAGAAAGTTTTTCTAAATGCGCGACGCAATTCTGATGGTGTCATCTTGGTCATATCTTCACGAACATCTTGGATCTTTGCGTTTGAATCTTTTTTCACAGAACGCACCATGACATCATCACCAATCAAATCATCACGTGGCACAACCATACGCGACAATTTTATGTCATCATCTGATGCACCCATATCATGCGCCACAGATTTTGGAATATTGCGAATTTCAATTGGTGCAATTTCGTTGTTCATATTTACCGCGACAGATTCCGCAGGATAAATTTTTGTTTCAACCGATGACGACCGCGTAGCAGATGCAACCTTTGGTGATTTTACCGACGCTTCGGCCTTGGACTGCAAATCAATCAAACGCGCCAGTTGTTGATCCAATGACGATACGCGCGCCGACATAGATTTTATTTCATCTTGTCTGGATGTGGATGCAAAAGAACTGATATTTTCTTCGGGTAATTCATAGTCAGATTTAATAACCGAAAATTCATCTGCATGTGGCATACGCAGCGGCGTATCCGCCCGCGCCCACAAATCAGAACTTGGGCGATTTGGTATCAAGTATTCCGCATTTGCAGAAATCTTTTCACCAGTTTTTTTACTTACTGATGATTTTTTTTTTGCAGTGCGTGGCACAACATTCTTTTTCGCAACTGTGCCATTCGCAGTTCTGGTTACAGGTACCAATTTACGTGCAGAAATTGTTTTTACTGGTTTGGCCTCATTAGCAGCATTTTCTGTCACCGCGCCATATTGCGCACGCGCAGAAACCGCGCCCGCCGACATATTTACCGCCGGCAACCGCGCACCCGCAATTGCGGGTAAAACCACCAATATTCCCAACCCAGAAACTAATGTATATTTCATGTTCCTTTCCTTCCTATATTTAATCATATAATAAAATCAGAAATCAACGCAAGCACAAAATTAAAGAAAATAACAACAAGGAATAAATTATTTTGACAACGATGTCGTCATACGTTCAATGCGCAATGCACGACGGCGTTCAAGGTCCGCAAGGTATTCAGCAATCACGTGTTGTTTGTTTTGTATAAACATATTATATAAACCTTCGTCAACAACATTTACAACATCATGGACACCCGTTGCAAACAGTGTGCATTCTGCCCCGGCATTGTCATAAACCTGCCAATGATCAGATTGTTTATATACGGTATCAAAATTAAATAAACTTTTTTTATGGCGCCGCACAACAACATTTTCGGGAACATTATGACCGCCCTTGTCATAACGCGATTTTACACGTGCAATATTTTGTTTAACCGATGATAAAATAACATAAAAGAATTCTATGCTATACCCCGCATCTTTTGCGCGTTTAATAATTTTATTATCAGATTTCCCAGATAATGTTGTTTCATAAATAAACGATGCATGCGACGAGAACGCTGCATCCATTTCATCAAACAACACCCGCCCCGTATCAGAACTAATGGGACATAAATTGTGTTCACGTGCAATATTATCGGCATTAACAAATTTAACCGTTGGATTTTTTCCAAACAATTGTTCAACCAATGTGGTCTTGCCAGAACCATTTGGCCCACCTATTAAATAAAGAACATTTTCTGTTTGGATTTGCATAATTTGAACGTTTCTTTTTCGCAGTTTATGGTAACATTTGTTTTTATTTTTTCAAGGGTAAAAAATACCGTAACATCCGAAAAATGTTGTTTTTACGAATGTTACGGCACAAAAGATATTAGAAACGACCACAATATTCACATGTTGTCGGATATGGCACACAATCTACGATTGGAATATATTCCATTGGTTCTGGAACATACACAGGTTCGTAAACAGGTTCATAAACCATCACAGGTTCCGCAACAACACGTGTTTCTTCACAGACAACTTCTGTGATAACGGCACGATGTGCACGAACTTCACGTTCCAATTTTGCATGCATTGCCGCAGAATTGCAATTACTTGTACGAACTTTGCGATAATCTGCGTTTGCACCCGATACAACCATCGCAATCAATGATGCCAATAAAATAATTTTTTTCATGACTTATCCTTTTGCTAATTCATTGCCAATAATTTAGCACAAATTTTTGCGTTGTCAACAACAAAAGAAAAAACAAGAAATTTTATCTTTTACGATTGCGTACATGCATTATACGACCATAAAACTCATTTCTATATCCACGCGTATTAACATAATTGACATTTGCAGATTCATATTGTCTACGTTGGGCCGCCCTAATCTGTTTCATAGCAGTCTGGGCTGCGACCTTTTCAATTGCTTTTTCTCTTGCGACTATTTCTTGAATTTCGGGCAACCCGAAGGGAATTTCATATTTTTGAATTATGTAAACCATCGCATCGGATGGATTTTCTAATCTGGCCATACTCTGCTTCATTATACTATCAACTATCGGCAGGCACTCAATTGGCGTTATTTCCATCATTCTGTGCACAGCGATTTCATTTATACGCACCCCACCAGCACAATACACAATACCAGTTATCGCGACATCCAATAATTCTTTGTGTGTTAAATTCACATTGAACAGTGTCTGAATAAAATCCACCTTGTCCGGTTTCGGCATAGATTCCAAATTATTGTAAAAATGCTTTTTATCTTTGTCATTAACCACCATGGAAATGCTATCGTCGCTATCTCTGGTATAAACAAATGTTTTGTTTTCCGACGACACCGAAATCAAAATACCTTTGTTTTGCATAAATTTTGCCCCACTGCGTAAATAGTAACATATCGCGATATATTTTCTAACCCGAATATTAAAGATTTTTAGTTACCCATATTGTTAATTTCATTATAGTGCGCAAAGACACCAAATTGTGCAGTTTTTTGTTTATTGAAACGACCGTATAATTGCATTATGCGTGATAATTCCTGCGGTGTTGACGCCGTATAAATTTTGTTTTGCGTATTCGTTGATTTTGAACGCGGTGCATCCGTGGTATTCTTGCTGTCCTTTGCCATAAATGGTGACGCACACATTCCGAAACACAAAGTGCCAAACAACATAACCCAAGCCCCGCAATGAACAAAATCATCGAGATACCATTTTTGCCGACTCATATCCAATCCTTTTTATTTTACAATAAAAATATAGCACAAATATTTACATTGTCAAGCAACATAAATAAAAAGTAAATTAAACCCGCCATCGCTGGCGGTTTTATTATCTGGATCGTTTTATTTTTCTTAAATTCATACGTTTGGCAGCCATTTGTGCAAAATACTTGGCACGCAAATCTTCGGGTAAATCTGAACTGGAATTATATGTTGCGGAGTGTACTTTGTTATTTGCATCCGTTTGCAATACCAAAACTTTCTGACGACCATGACCAAACCGAATAAAATGCACCAACATTTGTAATCCTTTTTATTTTGCGCGTCGTAAACTATCACGATAATTTTCAACTTTCTGTTTTTGTTCTAAATATTTAGACAAAGTTTTTTCGTATTTAGCATCCGCTGTTTTGGTTTCTTTTCGGTTATTTTCTGATAAATTCGCGATTGCAAGCAAAACAGCCAATGCGGTTCCGCCCAAAAGGAATGCCGATGCAACACCACTATGTTTATTCCAAAATTTCTGCCATTTTTGTTTACGGTTTATACGCGCCAGCAATGGCCTTGCCAATGCATATGTTTCTTTATTCATTGTATAATATCTGCGATTGAAATAAATTTGTCTTGTTTTTACCAGCAACAATAATGTTTCTGTTTTTTTATCTATTTCCAATGCATCTTGACATGATGAATTTGCATCATAACAAAAAGATACTCGACATATCCTGATTTTCTTAGATTTTAATGCGTTTTGCGCGGTTATATTAATTTCTTCATCTGTTATCTGTTTCTTATCTGCCATTATATACCTTTTTATTTGCATAAAAATACTAGGCATTAAAAGAACAATTGTCAAATATATTAACAAAAAACCGCCCATTTGGGCGGTGAATTAGCATACATTTTAATGTCGGCCAAAATGCATATTTTGTTTTGCGCACATTTCCATCAGCGGAACGATAGTAAATTTCGGATTATTCATATCGCCACTGGCATAGACGTTTCGCAATTTTTCGTATGTATTTATCTTTATAAAATCTTGTGGTTTCATAATCGCGGTTATTAAATATAAACCATGAACATCACGGAATCCGAAATCTACCGTATTACCGACAACAACATTTGCATCTATAAATTCTAATTTTGACCGCCCTGGGTGAAACATGCGCAATTTGCCATCTAGTTCAACCGCTATCAGTTGATGACCGCCAATATTGCGATCTTCAGCTTTACGCGCCTTGCGCCAATCGGGCTCGTATGCGGTGCACACCACAGAATATTTCAAATCTGTACCTGCCGCCAATTTGCAGAATAACTTTGCTATTCCTGTACATCCTATAACATTCGCTGGAATTTTTTGCTCTATAATATCGTCCGCGGTCAACGAAAAATGCCAATCAGGATTGGTTATACCTGCGGCTTTCATATAGTCCGGACGACTGCGTGGTCCAACCGCATGACGCAATATTTCTTCTATGTCTGTTAAAATATTCTGTATTGTATCTGTATTCATATCATGCATTATATCACAAAAATATAAAAAAACCACCTAAACGGTGGCTTTTTATTGCTGACGCGCCAAGAACTTGCTTCGCATTTTCACGCTTTCAATACACTGACGCGCCCATAATTCTGACATTTCTGGTGTTTCTGCAAATGCCTGCGCAATATACATCATCATTTCTTCACGTGGCATATCAAGTATAGATCCATAATTCTCTTTGATGACACGTTCGCCATTTGCGTTTTCTATAACACAGATGTCTTTTTGTAAATCAGGTGTTGTTCTTCTTATAAAATTCATTGTTTTATCCTTTATCTGCTGAAAACACGACGGCACGCGGGATGTTGTATTTGATACCTTCTGCGCATATCACCCGGCATTGAATAAATAGAACCGTATGTTTTGCTGACCCATTTACCGTTTACTTTCTCTATGGTTGTAATCGGCGCATATGATGTTGTATTTAAAAACACTATATTTTTTGACATATTAACCTCTCTTCCTTTTATTTCCTTTTTTGGTTAAAAAAACCGCCACATGGGCGGTTAAAACGGTTTTCATGTCATTTAGGTTTAATTCTGGCGACGACCTACTCTTCCGTGGCTTAAGCCAAAGTACCATCGGCGATACGAGGTTTCCCTGTCTGGTTCGGAATGGAACAGAGGGTGACTCCCGCTCTATAATCACCAGAATTAAACCTAAGAACATCGCAATTAAATCAACATAAACGTTCTCTTCAAGCATATCGTCTGACAAAAGTCAAACGATAAGATAAAAAGTCAATGGTTCGATTAGTACCGTTAAGCTGAACCCCTCGCAGGGCTTACACATACGGCCTATCAATGTCCTAGTCTAGAACTGAACTCATGGGGATATCTTATCTTGCGACCAGCTTCCCGCTTAGATGCTTTCAGCGGTTATCTGTTCCGAACATAGCTACCCTGCAGTGCCGCTGGCGCGACAACAGGTACACCAGGGGTTCGTTCGACCCGGTCCTCTCGTACTAAGGTCAAGTTCGCTCAAATATCCAACGCCCACAGTAGATAGGGACCTAACTGTCTCACGACGTTATTAACCCAACTCACGTACCGCTTTAAATGGCGAACAGCCATACCCTTGGGACCTGCTCCAGCCCCAGGATGCGATGAGTCGACATCGAGGTGCCAAACACTACCGTCGCTATGGACGCTTGGGTAGCATCAGCCTGTTATCCCTAGAGTAGCTTTTATCCGTGTGCGATGGCCCTTCCATGCGGGGCCACCGGGTCACTATGACCGACTTTCGTCTCTGCTCGGCGTGTCCGCCTTGCAGTCAGGCCTGCTTTTGCCATTGCACTCACCGGCTGATTTCCGACCAGCCTGAGCAGACCATTGCGCGCCTCCGGTACACTTTGGGAGGCGACCACCCCAGTCAAACTGCCCATCACGCAATGTCCCCTGCCCTGGTTCAAGAACACGGGTTAGACACTAAAACACATCAGGGTGGTATTTCACCAACCGCTCCAGGCGAACCAAAATCCGCCCTTCAAAGCGTCCCACCTATCCTACGCAAATGTGCCCTAGTGCCATTACGAAACTGCAGTAAAGCTTCATAGGGTCTTTCCGTCTAGCTGCGGGTACCCGGCATTTTCACCGAGAATTCAATTTCGCTGAGTCTATGTTGGAGACAGTGTGGAGATCGTTACGCCATTCATGCGGGTCGGAACTTACCCGACAAGGAATTTCGCTACCTTAGGACCGTTAGAGTTACGGCCGCCGTTTACTGGGGCTTCACATCAATGCTTGCACACCTCTGCTTAACCTTCCAGCACTGGGCAGGCGTCAGTCCCTATACATCATCTTATACGATTTAGCAGAGACCTGGGTTTTAAGTAAACAGTCGCCCCCACCTGGTTTGTGTCACCTGATTAAAGTTGCCTTGAAACAGGTCATCCTTATTCCGAAGTTACGGATGCATTTTGCCTAGTTCCTTCAACATAGTTCTCTCAACCGCCTTAGTCTACTCGACTCGAGCACCTGTGTTGGTTCTGGGTACGATCTATGCTGGGGCTATTTCCTGGAACTTGTTCACTGCCGCGCCAATCCAATAAGGCACAACAATTTACCAAATTCGTCACTCACCAGCTGGTCACGGAATATTAACCGTGTTCCCATCGACTACGCCTTTCGGCCTCGCCTTAGGGGTCGACTCACCCTACCCTGATTAACATTGGATAGGAACCCTTGCTCTTACGGCGTCAAGGTTTCTCACCTTGATTAGCTGCTACTCATGCCAACATTCGCGCTTCTGATACCTCCACGCCGGCTCACGCCTTACGCTTCACAGGCCTACAGAATGCTCCGCTACCGCGACACATACGTGCCACCCGCAACTTCGGTAGATGATTTTAGCCCCGTTACATTTTGGTTGCCGAAACGCTAATAGACCAGTGAGCTATTACGCTTTCTTTAAACGATGGCTGCTTCCAAGCCAACATCCTGGTTGTTTTGGAATTTCGACTCACTTTCCCACTTAATCATCATTTTGGGACCTTAGTTGGCGGTCTGGGCTGTTGCCCTCTCGTCCACCGACCTTAGCACCGATGGACTGTTTCCCTGGCTATAATTCGTTGGTATTCAGAGTTTGATATGGTTTGGTAAGATTTTACTCCCCCTAGCCATTTCAGTGCTTTACCCCCAACGACGAACACCAGAGACACTACCTCTATAGTTTTCGCGGAGAACCAGCTATAACGGGGTTCGATTGGCTTTTCACCCCTAGACACAAGTCATCCCCTAGTGTTGCCATACTAGTGGGTTCGGCCCTCCAGCGACTGTTACGCCGCCTTCAGCCTGCTCATACCTAGATCACCCCGCTTCGGGTCTATTACTGCATACTCAATTCGCCCTATTCAGACTCGGTTTCCCTTCGCTTACACCTAACGGCTTAGGCTTGCATGCAATAATAACTCGTTGGCTCATTATACAAAAGGTACGCCATCACCGGAAAACCGGCTCTGACAGCTTGTAGGTATTCAGTTTCAGTGTCTATTTCACTCCCCCTTCGGGGTTCTTTTCACCTTTCCCTCACGGTACTTGTTCACTATCGGTCAATCAGGAGTATTTAGCCTTGGGGGAAGGTCCCCCCATATTCAAACCGGATTTCACGTGTCCGGCTCTACTCTTGAACCAAGAAACTAGATTTCGCATACAGGGCTATCACCTATTATCGCCGCGCTTTCCATCGCGTTTTGCTATCTAAAATCTCGGCTACTGGGCTGGTCCCGTTTCGCTCGCCACTACTAAGGGAATCGCTGTTGCTTTCTTTTCCTGCGGGTACTGAGATGTTTCACTTCTCCGCGTTTGCTTCTTTGACCTATGTATTCAGTCAAAGATAATCCATAAAGGATTGGGTTTCCCCATTCGGAAATCCCGGGGTCAAAGGATATTGACGCCTCACCCGGGCTTATCGCAGTCTTTCACGTCCTTCATCGCCTCTGATTGCCAAGGCATCCACTAAACACCCTTTGTTACTTTTTATCTTATGCTTGAAGAGAATGTCTTCAAACACTTAAAATAACTTAAATGAGTTTTCTAAGCTTTAGTTGATTCTTGCTTATCTAATTGAATTATCACTTTCGTGATTACTCTTTAGAAAGATTTTTGAGATTACGATGTTCAACAAATCAAACAATCACATTTCTGTGAAAGTTTAACTTGTGACATAAAAACCGATTAACAATGTTTGCCTTATAAAAGCAGATTCCGAAGATATTCTTGGAACATCTGGAATCAAAAATGTACGAACATTTTTGATTCCAACCTCATCAAAAAAATGGTGGGTCAGGAAGAACTCGAATCTTCGACCTTCGCTGTATCAGAGCGACATTCTAACCAACTGAACTACTGACCCAATCGTAAAAAAAATTCTGAAACAGGCAGTAATTCCGCTGATACCAGAATCTTTTGTTCATAAAAGAGATATTCAGACAGTCGCACTTGGATTTGACCGTTTTCGTGATAACGGTATTCTCTATAAAGGAGGTGATCCAGCCGCACCTTCCGGTACTGCTACCTTGTTATGACTTAACCCCAATCACCAATCCCACCGTAGGCGGCGTCCTCTTGCGTTAAACTACCGACTTTGGGTGAAATCGACTCTCATGGTTTGACAGGCGGTGTGTACAAGACCCGGGAACGAATTCACCGCTGCATTCTGATCAGCGATTACTAGCGATTCCAACTTCATGCCCTCGAGTTGCAGAGGACAATCCGAACTGAGACGACTTTTAAGGATTAGCTTTGCCTTGCGACATTGCGACCCATTGTTGTCACCATTGTAGTACGTTTGTAGCCCGACCCGTAAGAACCATGATGACTTGACGTCATCCACACCTTCCTCCTGCTTGACGCAGGCAGTCCCCTAAGAGTTCCCGGCATTACCCGCTGGCAACATAGGGCATGGGTTGCGCTCGTTGCAGGACTTAACCTAACATCTCACGACACGAGCTGACGACAGCCATGCAGCATCTGTCTTTGGTCCAACCGAATTGAAGACAACCATCTCTGGAAGTCGCGACCAAGATGTCAAGGGTCGGTAAGGTTTCTCGCGTAGCATCGAATTAAACAACATACTCCACCGCTTGTGCGGGTCCCCGTCAATTCCTTTAAGTTTTAATCTTGCGATCGTAGTCCCCAGGCGGCATGCTTAACGCGTTAGCTTCGTCACTGATTCCCCGAAGGAAACCAACAACAAGCATGCATCGTTTAGGGCGTGGACTACCAGAGTATCTAATTCTGTTTGCTACCCACGCTTTCGTCCCTCAGTGTCAGCAACGATCCAGAAGACTGCCTTCGCCATTGGTGTTCTATCTGATATCTACGGATTTCACCCCTACACCAGATATTCCATCTTCCTCTATCGCGCTCCAGCCGGCCAGTATCAAAGGCAGTTCCGGGGTTAGGCCCCGGGATTTCACCCCTGACTTAACAGACCACCTACGGACGCTTTACGCCCAGTAAATCCGAACAACGCTTGCACCCTTCGTATTACCGCGGCTGCTGGCACGAAGTTAGCCGGTGCTTTTTCTGTCGCTACTGTCATCATCTTCACGACTAAAAGAACTTTACAACCCGAAGGCCTTCTTCATTCACGCGGCATGGCTGGGTCAGAGTTTCCTCCATTGCCCAATATTCTTAGCTGCTGCCTCCCGTAGGAGTCTGGACCGTGTCTCAGTTCCAGCGTGGCTGATCGTCCTCTCAGACCAGCTATGGATCATCGCCTTGGTAGGCCATTACCCCACCAACAAGCTAATCCAACGCGGGCACATCCATCACCGATAAATCTTTCCCGTTTCCGGCGTATGCGGTATTAGCGTTCGTTTCCAAACGTTATTCCCCAGTAATGGGCAGTTTCCCACGCGTTACTCACTCGTGCGCCACTAGATCCACAAGGGCAAGCCCCTGCTTCACCCGTTCGACTTGCATGCCTAAGACCTGCCGCCAGCGTTCGTTCTGAGCCAGGATCAAACTCTCAAGTTCTAAAAAACCTGTGGTTTAAGTCCTGTGCATATAAACAAAGCTGACATTTATATCAGTTCGTCTTTACATATTATATGATTATTCGCAAGACAAGTTTTTAACGAGGTTTAATCGTAAACCTACTACCTGTCTAGGATATGCACATTTGACTTAGTCAAAGTTTGGATATTTCCAAATTCAACTGTCTGCATATCTCTTCTTGAACAGATTTTTGAATTTTCAAAAATCATTTGATGAGCTGCTTTTATTCACAATGTTGCGGATTTTCTCCGCGTTCCAGAGGTTAGATTCCACTTTTGACAGTCGCCCTAACTTAGAAAGCCCGTATACTATGAACTGAACTTCCAAAAAAGTCAAGCGTTTTTTCAAAGATATTTTTATTTTTTTCCTATTTTCTGACAAGTGCGACAAAAATCCGCAGAAATCCGCCATTTCTATTTTTCATAATTTTTTAATAATGATTCAGATTATAAAATAAAAAACATATCAAAATGCGCAAAAAACCGATTCGTTCCCGATTCGTATTGCCGAATCGGTAGTGATTAGTGGTTAGTGTTAGTGAGAAGTGCCGATAAAAAATGTGGGGCGAATGCCCCACACAATAATCATTTGCACTAACCTTAACTATTCATCAACACTGATTTCAACCAGGTCGCCATAGTTACCGGCTTCGTTGGCACCAATAAAGCAATAGATATGGTCACCAACTTCGCGCATGAACGCTTCTTCGTCTGCGGTGAATTTGGCACGGTTACCATTACGGATTGCATCACGCACCGCAAAGGTTGTTGGCAATGCAACCGCCGCCGCACCAATGCCGTCCGTCAACAGACGTTTACCAATTGATGCCTTGTCATCCTTACCACAGATTTCTTCTTTCTTACCTTCTGCTTCATCTATAACACTACTAATCTCGTCATCCTTTACACACCCGTTTTGATCTGCGACAAGTTCTTTCTTTTGGAATGACTGACCAAAATTAGATTTTCTGATAGCGCCTTTGCCCTTCCATTTCAACCGATGGCATTTTGCATCTCCTTCACCCACCATATTGTTTTGATTATTCATTTGAGATCTCAGATTAGAAATCATCAAATCAAATTCACTTCGGCATGTATCAATTGTGCTGGCGCTGCTGCCCATCAGGCCACCAAGGCCGGTCTTGCTTTGCAACAATTCCATTGCGCCGGCACCGACACCCGTTGACAGAATCGCAGTTCCCGCCACAGCCCATTTCTGACCGTTGGTCAGGCCAACATCACTGACGCCGGTGCTGCCGGTGCAATCAAAGTCGGGCTTTATTGTACCTTCTTTCTTGGCCTTTTTGCACGCGAACATAGATGCGATTTCCTGCAATTTATCTTGCGGGATCCATGAACCGCATGTGAACACATCACCAACCGCAAAGTACGCCGTTGACCAATTCTGATTCTTTTTCTGCAACGCGGTTTGAACATCCGGATCATCGGACTGTATCGTCACACGTGCGCGACAGAACGAACCATACAAATCATTACTTGCCGTAAAGTCATTTACACCCAACCCTGCGGTGCTGTAATTCTTTGGTATACGTTTTGATTTCAATTTAACCCACATATATGTGCTGGACATATCGCGCGCACCCATAAGGCCACCATTGTTTCCACCAACACACATATTTTGTTCCTTGGTCAATTTTGCATTGTATTTCGCCTGGGCTTCTTTTTCAATATCGCCAAGGACTTCTTGGAACAATGTATCTGATGCCATACTGAACGCATAATCCGTTTCTGTTATATAATGTGGCAAATCATATACACAACCATCTTCGTCAACATATCCACAATCTTCAACGAACATGGTATTGTTTAATTTGCTGTAACATGGTGTACCTGCCTGAGCCGTTTTGACCATACAACCTTCCAAGATTTCATCTGATTTATGTTCGCTGTAATTTTCACCCTGACCATATCCGGTCTTAACCGCATCATTCCATGCCGTACGAACATCCTTGGAATCACCCCATCCTGCAACTGTGTCATCAGATTTCATATAACGGACAGAACTTATTTTCAAATGTTCTTCGCATGCATTTGTGTTTTTAACTGTTTCCACACACAAACCACGAACAATGTTAAAGTCAAGCACACCACCAACCTTGTTCATACTGTTATTAAACTTTTCGTTATCTGTTTTATATGTATCGGAAACGATATCTGTACGGTTACGATAGCAATTCACATAATCAGAACCACACATAGATTTAATACAACTAACCGCGGTGGTCCGGCATTGTTTCGCCAACGCCGCAATTGCCGCATCATTATAATTAGATGCCAATGCCGCATTCAAACGACTAACCGCACCAATTATGTCATCTTTCCCAAACTGTGGGAACACCGTACCAAATGTATCGGAACTGCTGTAACTATAATTATAACCTTCTGTTTTTCCGACCTGAGCCGCATATTGACAATTTGCATCGGTATTCACAATTGCTTCGCATCCACGTTTAATTTCGCCATATGTGGACGCCGCATTAATAGAACAAGATGAGCGATTCAATGCTGACAGAATTGCCGATGACGACCCAGAACCTATCTGTTTGGAATCGCAATTATTCCCAAAGACCTTTTTATAACACATTGAACCAACGCCAGACCCACACGAACGCATTGCACATGCCATAACGGTATCTACGCATTTTTCTTTGGCCGCGGCATCAAATTCATTTGCAAAATCTTGAATTTTTGAACGCATTGCAGCATTCATACGTGATGCATAAATATCGTCGTATACATTTTCACGTTCAAATTCATCAATTAAATCAGCCGCACTTGGAACCTTGCCTTCGTTAACCGTCATATGACAATATTTGTTTCCACCAATCGTATCCATACATGCGCCACGGATAAAACTGTTAACCATCGCAGATGTCCGCGCATCCGCTATTGCGGCATCCTTGTCGGTTTCTTTAACCTTTTTATCGTTCTTAATCGCATCTACGATGTCCGCAACATTCAAACTGCTGTCGGTGATACATTTGTATGGGTTTGCATTACATGTGGACAAGATACATTGATCTGCGACCTTGTAACATGTGGAAACCGCATTAACCGCCGCCAAATCAGACCCTTCGGAAATCATAATTGCCAAACGGCTGCCACTTTCGGGATTAGATGCCACATTGGCGTGTGGTCCAAACAATTCCACAATACCATCATTCTGGCAACGGGCAATCATTGCTTCACAGAATACTTTCTGCTTTTTAAATTCGGAATTTGATGTGCAAAGTTCAAAATTTTCACCGCATACACTGTCTTTCTTTAAACATGATGTAACGCGCTTTACACATTGACTTTTATCCAACAAATTCGCGATATGTCCGGCCTCTATGAATTGACCAAGAATACTGCCGTCGGTTGGATAAACGAAATTTTCATTGCTGTCCTTGTTTGCAAATGCCGTTGTATCCGATGTTCCAAAAAGGGCATAGATTCCATCGGTTCCGCATTGCAACAGAACGCTATTACATTGGGGTTTTTTCGTATAGAACAACGGTTTCGTGGTGCATTCTTCAAAATCACCGCCACACGCGTTGGTATCGTGAATACAATCAGTATATTGTTCTATACATTCCTGTTGTGATAACAGTGAAGAACTGCTGGTTGTTGCGGTGGTCGTCGTCGCCGTTGTCGTAATTGTTTTTGTCATCGTTGGAATACGACGTGCCTGCATAGCGCCCTGGGTCGGTTTAATCGCCAAAGAAACCCGCGGTGATGTCGCCGATGTGGTTCGTGGCGCGCCCGCACGTATATCCGCATTTGCGCCGTCAAACATGCACAAAACAGCCAAAAAACTACTATATTTTATCAGAATATTCATTCTCGGTCCCCTTTTGGTATCAATTAATTATATCATACAACCAAATAAAAAAAAAGAAAAAAAGTGGTCATTGCCACCACCAAAATGTTGTAAAAATAATTACTCGTCTAAAATCGCACGCAGTTCCAACATGTCATCGGGCAAATCTGTTTTAAATTTCATCATTTTACCAGTTATTGGGTGCGCAAACTCTAAAATCTGGGCATGCAACATTTGGCCGGTATGTTCCTTTAGAAATTCCAACAGGTCTGGATTACGAACCGAACCCAATCGCGAAGCCGGACGACCATAAATTGGATCACACAGAACCGGAAAACCATGTGCGGACAGATGAACCCTGATTTGATGTGTCCGCCCGGTCATCAGCGTGCAACGAAATTCCGACACACCGGCACGCGTCCACACATCTAAAACATCAACTATTGTGTGCGCAGGTTTACCCCCGGTCTTGACCATGGTCATTTTCTGTCTGTTTCGTGAAGAACGCGCAATATTGCCGGTAATATCTGCCCCTGTCCAATTTGGGACACCCCAAACAAACGCAACATATTTCCGCGTAAGGTTGTGGGACGAAAAAACTTTCACCAATTCACGATATGCCGCATCTGATTTTGCAAAAACCATAACCCCACTGGTATCTTTGTCCAAACGATGCACAACACCTGGACGGGTTGCACCGCCCAATGCCGACAAATGCGTATGCGACAATATGTTTTGAACAAATGTCCCGGTTTTATTACCCGCCGATGGATACATAACCACCCCACGCGGTTTATTCACAACGATAATATCGTCGTCTTCGTATAATATATCCAAATCAATGTCATCGGATATGTTATCGGTGGCAACATCGGTTGGCACATCAGGAATTATTACCGTAATTTTATCGTCTGGTTTAACCTTGTCAGAAAACTTTGCATTTTTACCGTTACGCGAAATTGTAAAATGCTGAATCTCGCTGCGTGAAAATTCGGGTAACATGCCGACCAAGAATTTATCTAATCGCACACCGGCAGATTCCAAATTAACAATAAAATCGCGTGTGTCGGTCATGGTCTATCTGTATTCCTTCCATTCGGGACCGATTGTGCATTTAGATATATCAATTTTTAATTCGTATTCGCCACTTACCGGGCATGTTAATATCCCCTTGCTTTGTGCCTGGTCCGCATCACGTGTGGCATTACGCCATGCAAAACTTATACTTTTTGGTGAATGTACACATACAAGGCGCAATTTTCCTTCACTTTTGCTATTTGGACCCAACCATATGCGAACACTGTCCGCTTCGCCATAACACGGAAACGCATCCAAGTAATACAAAACCAAACCCTGTTTCACATCAGAATTATCCCAATCAAAATTTCCAACAAATTGACGCAATGGCAATCCTGTCAGGGCCGACCAGTCAGTTGTTGTTGAAAATATACTAACCCGTGGTTGCGGTGGTGGATTATCCCCAAATGCCGCACACATAGGTAATACACATGCAAACAATGCAATAAGTTTTTTCATTATTTTGCCCCTCCCTGCTCTGATTCCAGTAATTCAACCGCAACACGTTTTACCCCCGGAACCACATTTGATATTGTATGCGAAAATTCCACCGATTGTCCCGCATCCAATAATGTTGCCGATGGCATAAATTTTTGGCGTGCGATTGGCGAACCCGACGCATCATACAGCACGATTACCAAATCTGGCAATCCATATATGTCGTCTGAACGATTTGTTACCGTTCCATTAACCGTAATTTTTGGTGCGGTTGCATCAGTTATTGTTTCAACCTTGGTAATTGTGGCAACCAATGGTCTTTTGTTTGGGTCATCACGACGCGATGTTATAATAACCGCAACCGCAAACACCGTTGCCGCAAGTAACGCACACAACGATGCGACAAAGACCATTATACTGCTGCGACGACCCGCGCGTTGCGGTGTCCAAACCTTGCCACAAACGGCACAGCGCACTGGGCCATTTGGTACATCGGTCAATGTATATTCTGTTTTGCAAATATCACATTTTACTTTCATGTTATTTCCTGTGTTATAATTGTTATACCATAAATTATTCCAATTTCAACATGCGATATTTCCCACGTACATTTTGCTGAATATCACGTATTGCGTTCATAAAATCCGCCATTGTTGCATTTTTGTTCGCAACAACAGTACTAAATATTCGTGTCGTCGCAGACCCTGAAACAGATTCTTTCCGCAATATCTTGGCCGCCATATCCGATAAAGTCGGCGAATTTATATCGGCAAAATTCGCAGTCATTTTTTGCAAATCCCAAAAATAATTTGAATTTGTTGAATCTGTGATTTTATTTTTTACCACAAGACGCGGTGTCAAAGACCCTGTAAAACCAACCGTTACATACAGTGCACTTACGCGGCCTTCGGTCATATCTAATGAACCCGTCGCGCGCAATGTTGAAACGCTATCACTGGGGGTGGACAGCCCACCAAGTGTTAATTTATTAACCCACAAATTATCAACCGTAAGGTTTGAAACCTTGGCCGTATCGGCAAGATTTAATGTTCCAGATACCGCAATATTTTTTGAATCACCAGACATCGCGCCCGACACCACACCAATCGGTGTATTAAATGCCGTATCTATGGTTGTACGGTTTGTAAATATTAAATCATTTGTTGAAATCTTTTGGACATCCAACAATTCTGCCAACGATAATCCTGCGGCATTTACAAATGTCGCATTTTTAATATCACGATTTCCAATATTCAATGCCGACAACATCGTTGCATCCGCCGCAGATTCAGACGGCACACGCCACAGATATAGTGAATTATCACGATTTATCGCGGTTGTTTGAATAATGCCCGATTTATTTTCAATATCTAAATCAACCATATCGGTACGCCATGTCCCAAATCCACCGTATCCCTTGGTACCGTCAATGAATCCGATTTTGTCATCGCCCATTTGAACAATTTCACGCGTACGAATTGGTGTAATATCGGGGTCATCAAAAACTATGATGCCCTGAAGCGAGGCCTGGTCACTGGCATCCATAGATTTTAAAACGCGCAATTGATATTTATCTTGGGACGACTCCACAAAATCTGCATCCAAACCGTATGGCATTAAATCGGCTAATTCTAATCTGAATATTGTGCGACCAACTGTGGTAAGCATGCTATCTTTGTTTTCAACAATATAGCGTTCCAATACAGATTGTATTTTTTGCATATTGCGCGCAACCTTTAAATTTTCTGCACGCATAACCGCACGTTGTTGATAGCTGTATATAAATGGCATCAGTGTCGCCGCCAATCCGATAGTCAGCAAAAATTCTATCAGCACCGTTCCACGATTTGAAAATAAATTTGAAAAGATACGATTTTTATATTTCATTTTGTTTTCCAACCGCTTTCTAGTATACTGTTAAATTCATCTGCCCCCGGCATCGCCGGAATCGCCGCACGCGTTAAATTTAATGCTTTAAATAATGGTGGGGTTGTAGATGGGAAACTCCACGAACCTAATTTTATTGGGGCGGTCGTTGACAGCAACAATTCCCCCGATACCGTTAATCCAAAATTTTCATAAAATGTTATTTCTGTGGTGTATATGTACGGTGCATATAATGAACCAACCGTCATACCGGCAAATCCACTTATTGTCCGCAATGTTGTTGATTTTAATGTAAGGTCTTGCGCAACATTTATGCTTTTATTTATCGTTGCACGATCCGTAATTATACGACCATTAACCGTATACGCAGAATTATTTATACGCTGGGCTTCTATATTACGAAAACCATTTATATCCCCAGAAACACGCAACACACCAATTTTAACATTATCGCCATTAACATTTGCGCCTGATGAGAAATAGACATTTTTCGCATCTATCGTATCTGAATTTACAAATGTCGCATCTAAATTTCGCACCTGTAATGATTTTGCAACGATACCACCAACATTATAAACATCATGTCCGCCCATATTTAAATCACGTTCCATCATATTCAGATTATCATCGCCCGATGACCCACGATGCAAGAACCGTGACATATCAATATCTGAAAGATTACGTGTTATTTTATAAACCAAATTACCTTCGCGGAAATCAGGCGCGGTAACGGCCCAAGAATCACTGTATGCGACACCATCGGCACCAACCAATGCCGCATCAGAACCAATATTTTTTGCAATCTGGGCAACGCGTTTTGTCGGCAGATTAAAATCAAATGCCAAATATGCATCTATGATTATACCACCACGAACAGAATATTTATCTATGAACCCAGATGCGATTACATCAGAAAATTCGGCCAATTCTTCTTCAGATAATCTTATCTGCGCGACATCAGGCCACAAATCTTGATTTATACGAATAAAGTTTAACACACCACTTCGCAAACTGATAATATCATTTGCGATTGCCATATTGTGCATATTATGTGTTGCCTCGGTAATCATAGAATATGTAAAGGGCGCGGCGACAGAAACGATTATCAACGCCAACAAAACCTCTATAACACCACCACCAGATTGTGCGGTGATTTCTGCGCGATGCCTTGGCGAAAAAATTCTAAATTTACTTACAATCATTTCCGCCCTCTGCTAAACATTGTTTCATATTTATTCTGTGTTCAAGACGTTGCCAGTAAACATATTGGCATATTATGTATTGCGCCAAAGATTTTTGATTGTATTTATTGCCCAAACCTTCAATAACAGAACTGCATTTAACCATTGAATCGCTATCATCGGTTGGTTTTGCCAATATAGAAAAACCATCATTATTTATCGTTTCAACCAACACATCAGGCAACACCGATGCACCCGCTGGACGAATATCCAAAATAATCGCACCATCGCCACCATGCGACAAACTATCAGATGTTTGATCCCGCAATGTTATGTTTGATGAAGATATATATTCTGTTTCTATGCCACTGGCGGTGCTGTATGTTAATGTGTCGGCGTCAATAAATACATCTTGCCCGCGACTTGCGTTAATAAATGATGAAACATCTAATCTTTCAACATTAAATGTGATACGACTGCTGATGACACTGCCCCCGATATTCCATTTTTCTGGTCCCGAAAATCCAGTATGTCCAGTTGTCATATCCAAACTATCAAACGCGGCATCAACCGCGGTTAAATTTCCTGTATCACCATATTTTGAAATTGTGCGTGCAACCAAAGAATCTGTTTTTAATGTTCCGCGTGTCAATGACAATGCAGATTCACCCGCACCGGTTTGAAACACAACCTTGTTCGTGTTTATTGTTTTTATGTTATTTCTTTCTTTGCGACCCGCTTCGTTCCCAGTAACAGATAATGTTGTAAATTCCCCAGTATCAGATACGGCACGCATTGCCAATATATTTGCCACATTATCAAATTTAAATCCGCCCATATCCAAATCGGTTAAGAAACCTGCGTAATCAGAATTTTTTTCATTTCTTTTTACAACGTCTGAATACATTTCACCAAGTTGAACACCAATATCTATATCGCCATCTGGGTCATTTGCATTGTATATTGCAAAGAACCCTATTCTGCGCGCAATTTCTGCGCGTTGCACCGTATTCAATTTCCCACCACTTAATCGGATAAATGCGGATATTTCCGTATTATTTTTGTTTATAATTAAACTAATATCTTGGCCCATTGGGGTGCGCGCAACAAACCCCAGTGGCAATCCATATGGTTCCAATTTATCCGTCAAATTATTGCCCGTTAAAACCGTCGTCTCGTACGCCAGAGAATCAGCATTTTCTTGGATATAAATTTTTGCCGCCGTTCTTGTGACATCAACCTGACGCGTGGTCGCGTACATCTGTGCGCCGATATCGTTCATTGCCAAACGCTGTGCAAAAAAGGGTATAAAAACGAACACCAACGTCAGTGCAAGCAATGCCTGAAGCAAAAAATTTCCACGTTGATTACGCACAATTCCCCCCATGTATATAAAAGCATAGCAATTGAAAAAAAATATTGCAATTGGTTTTAAGATGTTTTACTATTAGTTTCGTTTGATAGGGGTGGTTTGGCAAAATGCCGTGAACCCAGAAATTATTTCCAAAACAAAAGAATTAAAATGTTAAACAAAAAAAATCAGCAATCTGCAAGAAACCAATCTTCTGTTGGTATGATGATTCAACGTTGTCATAAATGGCGTCAAAAACGCAAACAATATATGGATCAGGCCCGCGTTGCAACGGACGAAATTGAACGCGAACGCTTGCTTCAGGCGGCCGAACACTATGGCCGTATTGTCAACGAAGAACAAAGCAAGATTGATTCAACGCGTGATCCAAAAGATAAAACACCGGTTGATGTTCCAACCGCAGATGCCGCGGCAACAGATGGTGCGGAATCCGCAGAATCATCCGAAAATGTTGATGACGAAGAAAACGCATTTCCAATGTTTTTAACAACATTGAACTAATCAAACGGGTTTTCAGATTTTTTATATTCAATCGTTATGGGCAAATGTTCCCACTTTAACGCCGTTGCAATTCCACGACGCAGGTATCGTGTATATGATTCTGGAATATCCGATGCACCACCAACATTGATTGTTATGCGCATTGGATGACGACCCGTTTGCGATGCAAATTTAATACGCATTGGCCGTTTCAGACGCGACATTGGTGGCTGGCGCGATTCAACCAATTCACCAATGATTTTATTTATCAAACTAGTCGGCGCATTTGCATTTGAAATATCCCACTGTTCATATATTCTTTTGAACATATTTTGAACACCTGTTCCAGTTTCCGCAGAAATCGCCAATATCATCGGTTTTATTATCTGGTGGAAAGAGTTTGTAAAATGGTGTTTTAATTTTAACAATTTTTCATCACGTTCGGCGGCATCCACCAAATCCCATTTGTTTAGCGCAACACATAAAATCTTGCCCGCATCATACACGCGTGCGGCAATCCCAAGTGCCTGATTTTCAATATCGCGCGTGGCATCAACCACCAAAATAACAACATCTGCCTTTTCTATGGCATCTAATGATTTTAATGCCGACAATGTTTCAACATCATCGCGCACATTTGATTTCCGGCGCAGCCCCGCAGTATCCATCAGCAAAATATCACGTCCGTAAAACTTTACTGGAATTTTAACTGTATCACGCGTAACACCAGGTTCATCCTTAACAATTTGACGATTTTCACCAATAACACGATTTACCAATGTTGATTTGCCGACATTTGGTTGCCCCAGGACCGCAATCTTCATACGTTTTTCAACAATGGGCTCGCTATTTTTATCAGACGATGGTGCAATCCCCGATATAAATTCAAATATAGAATCAAAACCTGTTTTATGTTCCGCAGAAATTAACACAGGTTCCCCAAATCCCAATTTATAAAATTCGTGAATATCGGCCATACGACGTCCAGATTCTGATTTGTTAACCAATAACAATACTGGCGCACGTGTTTTACGACGTACTGTCCGCGCCCAATCCATATCTTCGGGAATTAAACCAACACGACCATCAACAACAAACAAAATCGCATCAGCCGTAGAAATGGCATCTATGGCTACAACCGTAGAATCGGCCGCAATTCCCGCACGCGCCTTTTCCAACCCCGCGGTATCACGTATCTGGCATTCGGGATGTCCAACCAATGTTCCATATATCGTATCACGTGTGACCCCCGGTCTATCGTGAACCAGTGCATCGCGCGTCCCAGTTAACGCGTTAAACAATGTTGATTTTCCTGTATTAGGCCGTCCGGCAATTGTTATTTTTATCATAGTTTTTTCCGTTGATTTTTTATAATTATAAAGCAAAAATATAAATAATCAAATAAAGGGGAGCGTTGCGATGAAAAAAATTACACAATGGTACAGATCTATCAGAAATATAATTGTAAACCCACGGCGTTTCTTTTCCAAGATTGTCGCAGATGGCGATATTGAAGAATCTATGTTAAAGGCGTTTATTTATGGTCTTTTGGGCGGTTTGTTGGTATTGGGACTGCACCTGTTAAATCACGCATCTGTCACCATAAGTTCGGTATTTACCGCAATTATTATTGTGCCTGTTGTTGCTGTGGCCATGTTGTTTGTTGGTGGTGGGCTTTTGATGTTAGTATCTGAAATCACAGGGGGGGAACGCGATTGGGAAATTGCCATAAAGGGTTTGGCATCTATATTCTTTATATATCCAGTTATATTGGTAATGAACGCGTTGGCATTTAATTGCATATCGTTATGGATAATCAGTATTATTGGCGATGTGTATATTTTGTTCTTGTTCTATAATATTGCGTTGTATTGTATGCGTGGGCGTCGCGGCGCGGTGATTACGGTCGTAGGTATTTTTGCGTTATTCTTGCTGACGGTATATTTGTCTGATTATCACCTTGGGTGGTTATGGATAAAAAATGCCAGCGCGGCAATATCGTGCTATCATGTTTGATTTTCAAAAGCCCGCAACCGCGGGTTTTGTTTTTCATTATAATGTGATATAATATGCACGTCCGTATAACCAAGGGGGAAAAGTATTATGGATACCACAGAATCAGATTTGGTTTTATTCAACAACATTAAAAAAACTTTCAAGGCGCGCCAATCTGCGTGCAAAGTGTTGCAGACCAAAGATGCTAGCAAAGAAACATACACCATATATGATGCGCCATATTTTATGCGTAAAATTCTGTGTAAAATTACACATAATAAAACAAATGATTCTTTTGAATTTGTTGTCCCCGACAAAAGCACCACCGATGATAACTATATAAAATTAAATGGTATACCAACAAAATCTGTTGAGGCATTTTTTTATGATGATGTTGCATCATGGTACGAAATAGAACCTTTTATAGAATTCTTAAAGAACGCCATACGCCAACCGGACATAATAATTCAACGAAAAAGAAAACCACTGGATGGATATAAAGTTCTTAAAGAAGGTAAAGAATTCTTTACTATTGCAAAAAATAAATCTGGCATGTATTCATTATCATTACCCGCAACCAAAACAGAAGCGGTAACTGTGTTGGATGCCACACGTGTTCCAATGGATGAATTATGTAATATTTATGATTTGGTGGAATTAACAAATGAAGTAAATAAATTATGTGAAAATTTATATGAACTAAACATAAAGATTATCAAAGAAGATGATGACGATTCCGATATCTATACTATTACAAATTACAAGGGTGACAAACTATTTGAAATATCAAAAAATGGTCTTGGGAATATATCTATGACAATCCCGTTGCCAGAAAAACATGATGATATCGTTATTGGCGATAATTTGGCGGATGTCACAAGGATATTCCAAATTGTAGAACAACGTTACAAAGATCTTATGATTAACACATATATGGCCAACAATGAATATAATATGTAATAAAAATCCCGCAAATGCGGGTTTTTTATTCTATTATTTTTCCGGTTTCGGCATCTATTTCTTCATCGCCAACCGTAATTATTTTATCTTTATATTTTGGCACTCTGGATTTTTTAACCGCAGTCCGCCAATAAATTGCACCATCTTGCATACGAATCGCATTTAAATTTTTATCCGTATCCAACACATAGGCAACCGAATCTGTTAAGACAAAATTTTTTTCAACACCAATATCTATGCACCACGCAGCGCGACCCGTTGCATCAGAAATCTTGCAGAACGCGTCCCCAAGCCCACCGACATAAACATAATTTTTATAGATTTTCGGCGTGGCAATAATATCTACAACCGATGCACCGCCCATCATATTACTGGCGCGGTAAACATCCGCAATCCATGCCATTTGACGTGTTTTACCATTTACCTTAACCAATTCGCCTGTGGACAGACCTGCATAAACAAAATTGCCATGACACACCGGTTTTTTATCACCTGCGACATAGTTATTTGTTGCAAATCCAGAAAATATTTTGCGATCACCATCCCATATTGTGTTATCTGACCTTAGTGTATAGGAACATTCAACATTATCTTCTATGACCGCACCATCAGATACATTTGGAACAGATGTATTTAAAATATTCAAATCATTTGATGTAAAAATATCACTGCGTACACCTGGCAAAATCGGATCATGACTGTCACATGCGGAAACCGCCAAACAAATTCCGGTCAAAATTACGATTTTGCGCATGGCAACCTACCTTAAACTTTCGGCATCTGATTTAATTACCGCCGGCGCATCCGAATCACTGATGATTTTGTCCAGCCATTTATTCGCCGCATCACGATTGCCAACAGATAAATATTTTTGGGCAATCGTCAATGATGCCGTATAGTAAAACGGTGATTTCTTGGTATTTAACGGCGCAAGGTATTTTTCCACCGCATCCGCATCCATTTCATCACCACGAATTGTTATGACATGCATACGTGCCAAATCACGAAATTCTTGGGTTTTGCCGTCTTTGGCCAATTCATCTAATTTTGCGACATCTTTGTCCAATGTATATGCATTGAACATTGCCAAATCTGCGGTGGCCCCAGATGTATTCTTGGCGATTCCAACCAGCGCATTTACATCTGTATTTGCAATGGCCGTTTCATAATTTTCGGCAGTTGCCATTTTGGATGCGCGATGTGCACGGACACCAATTTGAATACCGGTCACAATAATCATAACCACCAAGGCCCCCGCAATTATATAATTACCGTATTTTTTCAAAAACTGTTGCGTTTTTTCATTATTTACATCTTCCCATACTTCGCGATACAGCGCATCTTCTGCGTGTTCTTGGTATGTTTTTTGTGGGGTTTTAACCTTTTTATTTCTTTCAAGCATATTCGCCATAGAATTTTTCTCCTGTATTTTTTTTGGTATCTTGATAATTTCTATTTTATTGCTATACTATAAATGTTATGAAAAAGCAAATCAAGAACGCATTAGTACCAAAATCAGAAAACCCTGTCGTCATACCAACCTATGGCGACGACACCAGTTTGACCAGTTATATTCGTGCAATCAGCCAATATCCAATACTTTCCGCCGAACAAGAATATGAATATGCGACCCAGTGGGTAAAAGATAAAGACCAATCGGCCGCCGAAAAATTATTGGTCAGCCATTTGCGCCTTGTCGTATCGGTGGCCTATGATTTCCGTAATTATGGTATTCCAGTTCAAGAGTTGGTGGCCAGCGGCAACATGGGGTTGATGCAGGCATTACAAAAATTTGACCCAGAACGCGGTTTTCGGTTTTCAACCTATGCAATGTTTTGGATTCGCGCAGAAATTTATGAGACCATTTTGAATAATTGGTCTATTGTGAAAATCGGCACATCCGCAAATCAAAAACGTGTTTTCTTTAATTTGGCACGGGCAAAACGCGCATTGGGTATTATGGATGGGAATCTGTCCGATAACCAGGCCGAACAAATTGCCGAATACCTTAGTGTGCCGACCGAAGATGTAAAGCGTATGTCAACGCGAATCGTTGCACGCGACCTGTCGTTAAATTCACCGGCACGCAGCACCGAACAAGAAGGTGCAGATATGCTGTCCAATATGGCCGACAATGGTGTTAGCATTGTTGAAAAAACTGAACAACACGAAATGATGACGCGTGGCGGTGAATTATTACGGAAACATCTTGCGGAATTACCTGAACGCGACCGTGAAATATTAAAGGCGCGCCGGCTTAGCGAACCTGCGGCAACATTGGAAATGTTATCCAAGAAATACAATATATCACGCGAACGCGTACGCCAGATAGAAGAACGCGCATATAATAAACTGCGTGATGCAATTTTGAAAGAAACAACAGGCAAAAAAGATGACAAATAAATTATGTTCTATTGGGGCAATTTTGGCGGCAATCACACCATTTGGCGCAAATGCGTTGGGTTATCGGTCAACAAATTATAACGTATCACTTAGTGGTTATGGAACCATCGGTATTATTGAACCAAATTTTGAAAAACCCGATGTTATTGATGATTTTCGTTTGCGCGCCCAATTTGCATTAACACCATCAAATTATCATTCTTTTGGTGCCGTATATATGATAGATGAAGATGCGGTATACGACAAAAAATGGCTGCATGATGCATTTGCTTTTTGGCAATGGCGCAATGTTGGTCGTATAGAGGCCGGTTTCACAGATTCCGTTGCACATAAATTGGGATTGGGACTGCCAGATGTTGGGGGATTACGCATAAATCATGATTCGCTTGTTTATCGTAAAATGGGAACGGGTGGCGTCGTTATCGCAAACAACGAAATCACAAATGGTGCGGACGCATTGCGGTTAAATATTGTATCTGCATCACGCAATGATATTCAATATGGGGTGTCGGTTGCAGGTATTACAGGGGATTACGATTTTGGTGTTGATGCCGGAATTAAAATCAAACAATCATCTGCCAAAACGAAGTATGCATTTTCAATTGGCGCATCATTTATGAATAAACTTGATAATTATGAAACGGCCGCTTTTGTTCCAGACGTGACGGCTGATTGGCGCGCGCAATTTGCAATTGGCACAAATATTCAGTATAACAGTTGGGTATTTGCGTTAAACGGCCGATTAATTTATGATGAAAATCCTGTTGGTGTGGCCGCTGATGGTTTTACGGCTGGTGCAGGAATCAGTTATGATTTGTTGAATTATACAGTATCACTGTCGTATATCTTTTCAGATACGGGTATATGGCACGATGATTTTGAAAACTATGCGGACCATACGGCACTTGCATCATTTAGATATAAATACAGTAAATATGTTGATGGATGGACATCCGTTGGAATATCACGCAAAGAACCTTTCTTGGCCGCAGGTTTACGTGTAACGTTTTAATAAAAAAACACGCTCCGGTTGGAGCGTGTTTTTTTACGTTCAACATTTATTGCAATGCTTCAATCAGTTTTTGTAATCTTGTTGCAGTGTCTGCATCATTCAAAGTTGCCGCAATAGCATACGCTGCTTCAAGGTCGTTCTTGGCCGCATCTATATTACCGATGCTAAGATTTAATCCTGCGGACTTTTCAAAATAAGTCATCGCATGCATAGATAAATCTTCTTTTTGTTCAACCGTGGTTGCTCCCTGAATCTGTTCAGAAATAACACGAACCGCAGATGCGTAATCATTGATTGCATTTGCATATTCGCCAATTGCGGTATATGCTTCGGCACGATCTGCATACACAGTTGCACTAACCGTACCTTCGGGACGTGATAACGAATTTGTGTAATCTATGATTGCGCCTTCCCAATTCTTGGTCCACAAATTCAATTGACCGCGTTTTGCATATAAATCACGCAATTGCAATACATCATTTGGTTTTGATGCATATGCCGCGATAGCATTGTTGATATCGTTCATTGCAGAATCAAAATCTTCCAACCGCGTATTCAACAAAGAACGATCATAATATGCAATTGAATTTGTTGCATCCATAGCCAACGCAGTGTTGAAATCGTTCATTGATGCTTCGTAATCACCGGCCTGCATATATGCTTCACCACGCAAAATATATGCATCTATCATACTTTCATCCGCCGCGATTGCCGCCGTCAAATCTGCCAATGCAGAATCCATATTACCCGCCAAAATTTCGCTTTTGCCGCGAGTATAGTAATCAGCCGCACGCATTAAATTTTCTTCGGTGATTTCTGCTTCTGCACCAGGTGTTGTATTTGCAGTTATATGACTGCGTCCCAAAATATAAAATGTCGCCGCGATAAAGAACAGAATTATAAACCAGTAAACATAAACAGATAAAGACCATGATGATGCACCACGTGACGCGCGTTCAGATGTTTTAATTTGAACCCCACGCACCGCAGTCGTCTTGGTCTGTGTTTTTTTTGTGATTTTTTTATTCATGTGAATCTCCCTTCCCTTTAATCGCATTATAGAGAATATTTTATAAGTGCGTCAATTGTTTTTTCATCTAATTCAACAATTTTTCCAACCGAAATATTTTTTATACTAACAGGCCCATACATAACGCGATGTAAAGTGCGCACTGGCAACCCACAATATTTTAAAACTATGCGAATTTCATTTTTTTTACCTTCTATAACCGTGATGCGCAATCGCCTGTCTGGCATAATTTCTATTTTCATTGGGCGATATTTAATTCCATCTATTGTTGCACCACGACGTGCCTTGTCCAATTTGGACATATCTGTGCCAACAACATCCGCGATATAAACACGTGGAATTTTTGAATCAGGATGCGTCAATTTCCGCGCCAACAATCCATCATTTGTCATCAACAACAAACCCGTTGTTTTGTAATCCAATCGTCCCACATATCGCAAGTTATGATATTCACGTGGCAATACATCATAAATTGTTTTGCGACCATTTGGATCACGTGTTGTGGTCATTGTATCTATTGGTTTATGAAATGCGTAAACACGCGTATCATGACGCGGTTCTATACGCGTACCATCTATTTTTATTTCATCATCTGCATCCACAAAATGTACCGGTGTTTTTATAACTTCGCCATTTACAGACACGCGCCCATCCATAATCATTTGTTCGGCACCGCGACGCGATGTTATACCACTGTCTGCAATAAATTTTGCAATTCTTGTTTTCATTTTTTTATCTTTTCAATGGCAATTATGGCCGCGACTTCGGCACGCAATATTGTATTACCCAACGATACCGGAATTGCGCCTGCGGCATCCAATGCGTTAAATTCTTTATCAGAAAAACCACCTTCGGGACCAACCAAAATTCCATGCGCATTATCTGGGATAGCAATTTTATTTTTATCCCCATATGCAAATCGTTCATCGGCAAAGCACAGTCCCGATAAATTTAATTTGGCAAATGGTATCGGTGCAGAAATTTCAGGCACACTATTACGATTTGATTGCTCTGATGCCTCTATTGCAATTTTTTTCATACGATCCCAATTCACATGATTATTTACCGTCCGTTCGGTAATAACTGGTTGCAGATGTGCAACACCCATTTGTGTTGCCATATTTATCAAATCATCTGTGCGTTTAATTGGTGCAAAATAAAGTATAATATTATTGGATGGGTCTTGGTGGTCTGTCTTGTTACCAACAATAATATTTTTACCATCCGCAGACAGCACAGCCGAAAATTCATTTCCACCACCAAACACCAAACATTCATTTGTTCGCATAACATGTGATAAATAGTGCGCAATATCACGAGATGCGGTAATAATATCCCCAGATGCCAAATTTTCACCCATAAAAATTCTTGGAATATTTTTCATTAAAATCTTATTTCCATACTTTATAAATTTTGTTTTTTCTGATATAATCATAACACGATGGCAGAAAAGTTCAAGATTTTATCTGTGGGCAAAGACAGCAAGGGTTTGAATATTTTCAAATCCAGTTCTTATAAAGAACACGAACAGGCCCCAATGGCGCAAACCTTTTGGATATTGCGGTGGACAATCGCAGTATGGCTTATATGCGCGGTTGCGTTTGGCATATCGTTTATTCTTGAACACATTTGGCGTTATGGTTGGTCACCCGCAACGGCGGTTTGGATGAAAATCTATCTGCATAATGTGTT
>JAEEGK010005084.1_pt1 | contig 31850 bp, 25 predicted proteins | sample 8958771 | NCBI WGS metagenome assembly JAEEGK01 (sample SAMN16246547, study PRJNA631951) | gut metagenome | biome: gut microbiome; feature: rumen; material: SC-attached | host: Bos | place: Iran: Karaj | collected 2018-10
TTTAATAAGAAATATATTTGAAAATATTAATAACTTTGATTACTTGCTGAGAGTATTAAGAATTGTTTCTTTATCTACGTAATCAATTCCTGAAAAAGCAATACAGGTACCCATCTCTGTGTATGAGCTTATAATTTCATCGATTTTCTCGGATGATACTTCTTCAGAATCCCAGAACCATTTTCCCTTTTCAAGATCTCCGTCGAAATCTTCGTCCGGTTCAAAGTACGCACCATTAACAGGTATTATCACACCATCATCAGCTAATTCAAATACTGAAAATCCGGGAGTACCATAAGGAGCCTGGATTGAATCATCATATATAACGCCTTCACCTTCAATATAGTATTTAGATCCTCTGTATCCGCCTGCAGAAGCAACACCGTCGGCGATTTCGCTGATTGCAAGCTTTCCGTCTCTGATAGTAACAATTACGTAGCACTGCATTCCTGCGTCGAATCTGTCGGGATCTGTATTGGTTGCAACAAGATCGAGAACTTCATCTCCGTCAAGGTCGATTAACTGGAAAGCATTATAGCCGTAATCTCTGTCAGGGTATGTTCTGTCCCACTCATAAGAATCATAGTTGTTGATAAAATCGATATAAAGGGCATTATCACTGTCTGCAGATAATACTTCATCGATATCTTCATCATCTTCTTCGTATGTCGGCTCAATAGAGTCTTCTTCAGGAAAATCAAAGTCTGCTTCTTCGGAAATTTCTCCGGTTTCATCAGGTGTTACTGTCTGAAGCTCAGCGCCTGTATTTCCGCTGCAGGCTGCGATTAATGAAACACTGAGTAATGATAATAAAGCTGTGTTAAATTTTTTCATTTTTTCCCTTCTTTCCTATATATTCTCATATATAAAACTTTCGGGGCGGGTTCCTGTTCTCCGCCCGCCGCGTCCGTCCCCAGGCTGTCCAGCAAACCATAGAGGAAGCTGCTGTCGATCACCCATTCCGGGGAGGGGTCCCCTTCCGGGATGGGGTAGCGGGCCCTGGCCGCGTCGTCCATAGCCAATTCGATCATTCCGCCGTCGAAGCGCAGAGTAAAGGTCCCGTCGTCCGTGACGAGCTTCACATATCGATTCATGGGGCCGCCCCGACCGGGATGGATCTCTTCCGGCTGCAGGGCATTCAACCTCGCGACCAGGTCCCTCAGCTGTTCGTAGGAAAGGGATCGCTCCCGCGCTTCTGGACCATATTTCCCCCAAGCCGCTTCCGCAAGGGAATCCCTGCGAAGGGAATAAAACCAGAGCCAGGGCGAGCCATCAATATTCGCGCTTGCAAAGTCTTTCACCTGCATCTCCGGCCCTACCTGACGCAAATGTCGGCGCAGGGACCCGTTTACCGTGAGCAGGCAGGTCGTTCCGTCCTCCAACTCCACCACGAATCGTTTGTAGGCAACCGATCCGTCCGTCAGGCCGCCGCTGTCCAGATACTTTCCGCCGGTGATGGCCTTGCCCTCGATCCGGTAGTTTTTCATGGCATAGTCCAGCACCGCGCCGTCGTCCTCCAGCCAGCCGGTAGAAGGATTCGCGGTGCAAGCGGCGATGGCGGCGAGGCAGAGCGCCACCGCGATCACGGTGACCCAAAGCTTCGGCTTACGCCAGCGCAGGGCATTTTTAATGCGGCTGGACACGTCGGATTCCCCGAAGCCCAGAGGCGCGGGGGCGGGAAAGCGCCTGCCGACAGCGAAGGTCAGCAGGGTGTGGCTGTACTCCTTCGCTTCGCCCTCGCAGGAAGCCAGCACCCGTTCGTCGCAGCTCATTTCCATATCCCGGCTCATGAGATAGAACCCCAGCCACACCAGAGGGTTGAACCAGTGGAGGGACAGCAGGAGATAGCCCAGGAGCTTTGCCCAGTGGTCGCAGCGGCGCAAGTGAGCGCGCTCATGTTTCAGGACATAGTCCAGTTCCTTCCCCTCCAGCCCGGCGGGCACATAAATGCGGGGCGGCAGCAGCCCCAGGATGAAAGGCGCCCGGATGGAATCCGAGGCAAAGACGCCATCCTCCACCCTCACCGCGTCGGACAGATTGTTTTTCATGCGGAAATAGCGGACGACGCCAAGCACCAGCATGACCGCCAGACCCGCCAGCCAGAGACAAGCCCCCACCGTCAGCAGCAGCTGCATCGGATCGACAGAGGCAGCATGTATCGCAGGCGCGGCAGCAGGAACCGGGATCGCGTCGGAAGGGACCCGGATGGGGACGCCCGTCACTGTGACCGGATTTGTGATGATCGGAGGGGCGGAGGGAGCGGCAGCCCGCGGAATATATCGCAGCTCCCCTACCCCGGCGGACGCCGCAGACGCGTTGACCGCCGCAGTCTGCAGCCGAAAAATGCTGAAGGCTGACCGGAAGCTCACCGGGCAGGCCAGGCGGAATCCTGCCGCGCTCCACAGGAGGTAGCGCCATTTCTTCGGCGCGCCGCGCAGTACGAAACGCATCAGGACCACCACCGCGATCACCACGGCGGCGGAAACGCTCATATCCAATATACGCAGGAATATCGCTTCCATCTCAGCCCTCCTTATGCTCGTCGATGAGCCTTTTCAGTTCCTCCGCCTCCTCCTCAGAGATGGTCTTCCCTCCCAGAAAGGAGACCAGGAACCCCGGCAGGGAGCCGGAAAAGGTCTCGGCTACCACATAGGCGCTCTCCGAGGCCTGCACCTCTTCCCTGCTCAGCAGCGAAGTCACCACCGTGTCCTCGTTCTTTACATAGCCCTTCTCCACCAGCAGCCGGAGGCGGGTATAGGTGGTGGATTTCTTCCAGCCCAGCTTTTCCCGGCACAGCTCTACAAGCCTACCGGAGGGGAGCGGCTCATTATCCCAGATCAGGTCCATAAAGCGGCCCTCTCCATAGCTAAGACGTTTTGCTTCCATGAAAGTTCCTCCGGTTTAATAAATTAGACCTGCTTTGAGTCTAATCAATTAAACCGGATTTGTCAAGGGCTGTTTACAAAAAAACACAGGACGGATGCTCGATCCGTCCTGTGCGGGGGTACTCTTTTACTTGGCGTATTCTACGGCCCTGGTCTCCCGCAGGAGATTGACCTTGATCTGACCGGGATATTCCAGATCGCTTTCGATCTTCTTGGCGATGTCCCTGGCCAGAAGCACCATCTGGTCCTCCCCCACTTCTTCGGGCTTGACCATGATGCGGATCTCGCGCCCCGCCTGGATGGCGAAGGAACTGGCGACGCCGGGGAAGGAATTGGTGAGCTCTTCCAGCTTTTCCAGACGCTTGATATAGTTCTCGATGTTCTCGCGCCGGGCGCCGGGGCGGGCGGCGGAGATGGTGTCGGCGGCCTGCACGATGCAGGCGATCAGGGTCTGGGGTTCCACGTCGCCGTGATGGGCCTGGATGGCGTGCACCACCTGCTCGTTTTCCTTGTACCGCCGGGCGAGCTCCACGCCGATGGCGACGTGGCTGCCCTCTACCTCATGGTCGATGGACTTGCCGATATCGTGAAGCAGACCGGCACGCTTTGCCATGGCCACGTCCACGCCCAGCTCCGCAGCCAGAAGGCCCGCGATATGGGAGACTTCGATGGAGTGCTTCAGCACATTCTGCCCATAGCTGGTGCGGTATTTCTGCCTTCCCAGGAGCTTCACCAGCTCAGGATTCAGGCCATGGACACCGGTTTCAAAGGTGGCGCGCTCGCCTTCTGCTTTGACGGTAGCCTCCACTTCCTTGCGGGCTTTCTCCACCGTTTCCTCAATACGGGCCGGGTGGATGCGCCCGTCGGTGATGAGCTTTTCCAGAGCGACCCTGGCGATCTCCCGCCGATAGGGGTCGAAGCTGGAGAGGGTGATGGCTTCCGGCGTGTCGTCAATGATGAGATCGACGCCGGTCAGGGTCTCGATGGTGCGGATATTGCGGCCTTCACGGCCGATCACACGGCCTTTCATCTCGTCATTGGGCAGGGGAACCACACTGACGGTCGCTTCGGCGACGTGATCTGCGGCACAGCGCTGGATGGCGAGGGTGATGTATTCCCGCGCCTTTTCGTCGGCCTCTTCCTTGAACTTCGCTTCCAGATCCTTGATCTTCATGGCCTTTTCGTGGGTCACTTCGGATTCGATCTCCTGGATCAGGTATTCCTTGGCTTCTTCCTGGGTGTAGCCGGAGAGCTTTTCCAGCATTTCCAGCTGGCTGCGCTTGATGAGCTTCACTTCCTCCCGGATGGCGTCCGCCTCCGCGAGCTTTTTGTTCAGCTGCTCACCTTTCTTTTCGATAATGTCTGTTTTCTTGTCGAGGTTTTCCTCCTTGGACTGGAGCCTGCGTTCCTGCTTCTGCAGCTCATTGCGCCGCTCCTTCACCTCCCGCTCGTATTCCGTGCGTTCCTTATGGATGGATTCCTTGGCTTCCAGCAGGGCTTCCCGCTGCTTGCTTTCGCCGGTCTTGATGGCCTCGTTGATAATGCGCCTGGCCTCCTCCTCGGCGCTGGAGATCTCCCTTTCGGATACTTTCTTGCGGTAGGTAATACCGGAGAAAAACGCAACGGCAGCAAACACGACAATAAGGATGATTGCTAACCACAGCGGCATGTATTCGGTATACCTCCTGATGATGGATTTGGAAAATATATACGGCCGAAATGCTCGGCCCGACGAACTTCCCCTTAGCTCTTATATATTATCTGTGTTATTCTATACTTTGCCACCCCGACTGTCAAGCAGGATTTTTGTGAATAATAGGCAAAAGGCAGCGGGAAAAACGCACTTGATATTTCCATACGGATATCATATGATACTCACAGAAAAATAAAAGGCCGTGACGCGGCCTGACAACGGGAGGCAAACATGAAATCCATTTTCGCGGAAGCTGCGGAGCTCTGCGCCGCAGGTACGCCCTTTGTATGGGCTTCCATCATCTCACAGGATGGGTCCACGCCCCGCAGCGCCGGCAGCCGCATGCTGGTGCTGGAGGACAGCATCGTTTCCACCATCGGCGGCGGCGGCATGGAAGCGGGCGTCATGGCCATGGCCCGCGACAGCGTGCTGAAGGACCGTATGCCCAGGATCATGCACTATGACATGAGCGGCACAGAAGCTGCTACAGCAGGGCTTATCTGCGGCGGCGTCTGTGAGGTGCTGCTTGCTTATATGCTGCCGGAATACAGGAACATCATGGAAGCAGCAGCCCAGGCGGAGATCGATGGCGCGCCTGCCTGGCTTTTCTATATCCTGGATGAAAACCCTGGCAGCGATCTTCCCTTCCAGCTGTGCCTCAATGTGGGCGACGAGCGGCTGGTAGGCTCCTTCCGGGGCAACCAGAATTTCGTGCGGCAGATGCTGCTGAATCCCATCCGGGTAGCGATCCACGGGGATATGGCCGACGGGATGCGCTTTATCGCCCAGGACGTGGGCTCGGCCCCCCGGATGTACCTCTTCGGCGCGGGCCATGTGTCCTGTGAGGTGGCGAAGATCGCCGTCAACTGCGGCTTCAATGTCACCGTCGTGGACGACCGGGAGGATTTCTGCAATACCGACCGCTTCCCCGGCTGCGGCTGTGCCGTCATCGAGAGCTTCCAGCGTATGCCCGACTTCCCTGCCGACGGGGCCAGTTATGTCATCATCATGACGCGGGGCCACTCCTATGACAAGGACGTGCTCCGCTGGGCCCTTGGCAAAAAGCCATACTATCTGGGCATGATCGGCAGCAAATCCAAGCGGGACACGCTTTATCGGAAGCTCAACGAGGAGGAGGGCTTCCCCATGGAGCAGCTGCAGGCGGTCTGCTGCCCCATCGGCCTGGGCATCCACGCAGAGACCCCGGCGGAGATCGCCGTCAGCGTCATGGCGGAGGTCATCCAGCACCGGAGAATGCCCAAGGTTTGAGTCAAAAAAAGGAAGCTGGAAATCCAGCTTCCCTATGGCACCCACGGGAGGATTCGAACCTCTGGCCTGCCGCTTAGGAGGCGGCCGCTCTATCCTGCTGAGCTACGTGGGCACGAAATACATGCCTCTTGCCCGCTGCGGGCAAGAGGCATTATAGCATAATCGGAAAAGAATGCAAGGGTTATTTCTGCGCCTTACTCAGTCTTCATCTTCAAAATCAAAATAAAGGGATTCTTCGGAGCCGGTGTGGAAGATGACGCGGCGGACTTCCCCATCGTCGCACGTTAGTTCGGCGATCAGCTGCCGGTCATGATTATAACCGTCGCGGAAACGGAGGTCATGGATGATGCCGTCGCAGCAATAGAAGCCGGAAGTGCTGACGACCTGGTTTTCATACTCGTTCCTGTCTGCGGAATAAGCGATCTCCCCGGCAGGACGTCCGTTTATAGCCAGGCGGATGATCGCTACGTCAAATTCCATCGTCACATCGGCATATTCGCCGCCGCCGGTGAACGTGTCGTTTTTCAGACCGTCCGTCCAGTAATAGGGCATTTCTTTTGCCGCACCGCCGCTTCCTTCATCACCCGACGAAGGCGCTGCGTTTTCGGTCTTTTCCCAGGTCTCCCGCCAAAGGGCCGCGCCGGGCGCGGCGTTGACCTTACACGACTCCGGGAAGCTGGGCTTTTTTTCTTCCGAATCGTAATAATCCGGCGTCAGTGCACCGGTGAACGAGGCAGATGTCAGGCTGCCGCAGGAAAGGAAAGCGCCTTCGCCAATGCTGCGTACGTTTGCACCGAAGTTGACTTCGGTGCATCCGCATCCTGAGAAAGCGGAGCGCCCGACGCTTTTGACCCTGTCCGGGATCGTCACGCAGCCTTGCAGCGCTTCACAGCCGGAAAAGGCATAGTCCTTGATATGCTCCAGCGCTGGGGACAGATACAGCGAAGTGAGCCCTTTGCAGCCGGAAAAGCTGCCCTTACCCACGGAACGGAGCCCGTCCGGCAGCTCCAGCGCGCCGGTGAAGCCGGTGTCCGCGAAGGCATTGTCCCCGATCACCAGGAGGCCGGAGGGCAGAGATAAAGATCCGGACATACCGCTGCAGCCCCGGAAGCTCTTTTCGCATATCAGGCTGATTCCGGCGGGCAGGCGCAGGCCGGACAAGGAGGCGTCACCCTCAAAAGCGGATTCCCCGATAAACTCCACGCTGTCGGGGAGCTCCAGCGGTCCGCTGAGGCTTTTGCAGTAAGAAAATGCATAGCGCTCGACGCGCTGCAGCCCATCCGGAAGGGTCAGCTTGCCGTCGAAAGTGCTTCCCGCAAAGGCGGACTCCTCGATGATTTTCACGGAATCGGGGATCACAAGATCGCCCTTCAGCGATTCGCACCAGCTGAAGCTGTTGAAGCGGATCACGCTCATTCCCCCGGAAAGCCGGAGAACGCCGTCGAATCCGCACTGGTTGAAGGCGTAATCCCCGACGCTCGTCATAGAATCCGGTAAGATCAGGTCGCCCCGCAGACCCTCGCATCGATTAAAAGCGCAGCGGCCGACAGAGACCAGCCCATCCGGCAATTCCAGCGAGCCCTTGAGGCCCTTCATCTCTTCAAAGGCTTCGTCGCCGATGCTGCGAAGGGATTTGGGCAGGCGGATGCCGTCGAAGCCCTCGCAGCGGGTGAAGGCATAATTCCCTACGCTTTCCACACTGTCTGGCAGTTCCAGTTTACCCGTCAGCGCGTCGCAGCCATAGAAAGCGAAGTCCCCGATGCTTTTCAGGGTGCTCGGCAGCATCAGCTTGCCTTGCAGCTGATGATTGGAGTAGAAGGCTTCCCCCGCGATGGAGGCGACGCCCTCGGAGATCACCAGGTTTTTGATTTTGTAATCGCTCCACATGAAGCGGTCCGTGGTGACCATTTCCCCGCTGCCGGAGATGGTCAGGGTCTGGGAACGCTTGTTATACTCCCAGGTCATGTTTTCGCCGCAGGTGCCGCTTGTCGCCTGTTTATTTCCTTGATTGTTTCCACTGCAGCCGAAGAGATTGAATAGCATCGTCAAAACTCCCACCAACAAAATGAATATTCTAGCTGTATTTCTCTTCATCCTTCAGCCCTTCTTGTCCTTCCGGATTCCTCCAATTCTTTTTGAAACGCTTCCGGGTTTTTCAGATAATAATCCTGGTGATATTCCTCCGCCGGGTAAAAGCTTTGAAAAGGCTCTACGCTGACGTAGACGCTTTTTCCGGAGGATTGTTCCAGTTCTTTCAGCTTCGCCTCTGCTTCCAGTCGTTCTTCCTCGTCGGTGCAGTAGACTGCCAATGTATAAGACCGGCCCCGATCGATGAATTGACCGCCGCCGTCGAAGGGGTCCACGCTGCCGAGGTAGGCTTCCAACAGCGCGTCAAAGGAGATAAGCGCATCGTCGTATTCCACACAGACGGTTTCCCGATGCCCGGTGCGCTGGGCCTTTACATCCTCGTATGTCGGGGATATCTCCGCACCGCCGGAATAACCGCTGACAGCGCCAAAGACGCCGTGCAGGCTTTCAAAAACGGGTTCGATGCACCAGAAGCATCCGCCAGCAAAATAGGCCTTCTTTTTCATCCTGCGCACCTCTCTTTCTTTTGTATTCTACTTCAAAAGAGGGAGCGGCACAAGCCCGCGCCCGAAATCTCTATGGACAAGTATACCGCGGTATGGTATAGTTTCAGCGTTTCAGCCAGGCTGCACGAAACATATATGCCAAAGGATGATAAAAGGAGCAACGGATAATGAAGGGTATCGCATACGGTGTGGGCGTTGGCCCCGGCGATCCGGAATACATGACGCTGAAGGCCGTCAGACTCATTCGGGAGAACCAGGTGATCGCCGTTCCCGGCAAGGTGGCCAAAGAGTCCACCGCTTACAAAATCGCGGTCCAAGCCGTGCCGGAGCTTGCGGAAAAGGAACTGGTGCCGGTCAATATGCCTATGATCAAGGACCGAGAGCTCATTGACGCGGAGCATCGGAAAGGCGCCGAAAAGCTCAGGACCTATCTGGACCAGGGGAAAAACGTTGTTTTCCTCACGTTGGGCGACCCCACCGTCTACTGCACCTTTAGCTATATCCAGCATTACCTGGAAGCGGATGGGTACAGGGTAGAGCTGGTCAGCGGCATCCCCTCCTTCTGCGCCGCTGCAGCCCGGTTAGGGCTCCCGCTTGGAGAATGGGACGAACCCATCCATATCGTGCCGGCGGTACACAAGACTGATTACAAGCTGGAACAGGATGGGAATTACGTGCTGATGAAGTCCGCCAGCCACATGAAGGAAGTCAAGGCTTTGCTGAAGGAGAGCGGGCGGCAGGTCAGCGCCGTGGTGAACTGCGGCATGGCGGATGAAGCCATCTACCGCAGCGCCGATGAGATCCCCGACGACGCGGGTTATTTCTCTTTGATCATCGCGAAATAACGTCTATAAGAAAAACAGAGGGCGATCCCCGATGGGGACCGTCCTTTGTTTATGTTGCCTTAGTGGATGAACATGGCGTCCCCGAAGGAGAAGAAGCGATAACGCTGTTCTACAGCCTCCTTATAGGCCGCCAGAACATGCTCCCGGCCCGCCAGGGCGCTCACCAGCATGATGAGCGTGCTTTCCGGCAGGTGGAAATTGGTGATGAGGGCGTCCACGCATTTAAAGCGGTAGCCGGGATAAATGAAGATATTCACCCAGTCGGCAAAAGGACGCACAAAACCGCTTTCATCCGCCACCGCTTCCAGCGTCCGGCAGGATGTCGTGCCCACGGAGATGACCCGCCGCCCTTCCCGCTTGGCGGCGTTGATCGCCTGCGCCGCTTCCGACGGGATCATGCAGAACTCCGAATGCATCTCGTGGCTTTCCAGCTCCTCCTCTTTTACCGGTCGGAAGGTCCCCAGCCCAACGTGCAGGGTCACATAGCAAAGCTCAATGCCTTTGTTTTTCAGTTCCAGCAACAGGTCCTGGGTGAAATGCAGCCCCGCTGTGGGAGCGGCGGCGGAACCTGGGCTGCGGGCATAAACGGTCTGATAACGCTCCGGGTCCTGCAGCTCCGCTTTGATGTAGGGCGGCAGGGGCACACGGCCAAGTCGTTCCAGCACCTCAAGGAAAATGCCTTCAAATGTAAAGCGGATGCGTTTGTTGCCGTCGCTGACGGCCTCCACCACTTCCCCGCTCAGCTCCCCATCCCCGAAATAGAGCGTTGTGCCCACGGGAGTTTTCCTGCCGGGCCGGGTGAGGCATTCCCAGACGCCGCCCCCAAGGTCCGTCAGCAGCAGCACCTCGACGGCCCCGCCGGTGGCCCTGCGGCCGATCAGACGGGCGGGCAGGACGCGGGAATCGTTCATCACCAGGCAGTCCCCCTCCCGGAGATATTCCGGGAGCCGGGAAAAGACGCTGTGTCCGATCTCCCCCGTCCGTTTGTCCAGCAGCATGAGACGGGAGGAATCCCGCTTCTCCAGGGGCGTCTGGGCGATCAATTCCTCCGGCAGGTCATAGTAAAAATCGCTGGTCTTCACCCTACATCCACCCCGCTGAAGTAGAATTTCAAAATCTCGTCGTAAGTAAATCCGAGCTCCGCCATCGCTTTGGCGCCATATTGACTCATGCCCACGTTATGGCCCCAACCGGAACCGGATATGAGGAAGCGCTCGGTGACGACCGTCGCGCCGCTGCCGCTGAGGCGCACCGTCTCAGTGCCGGAACCGGTAACGACGGTGATGCTCCCCTTTTCTCCTATGCTCTGCACCTGGCCGCTGCCGTCGACCACGAACAGGCTGTCCGTCTCGGAAAGCTGACCGTTTGCGTCGTTGACGCACAGCGGCATTTCTTCTGCATTGGCGTCCGTCACCGTAAAGCGCTGACTGTGGATGATGCGGTCGTAGGTCGAACTGTTGAGGATGCTGGAAGCGCGGCTGCGGGAAAAGGTCCAGCTGACCCCGGCAGCGTCGTCAAAGCGCAGCGAAAGGATGTTCCCCATCTCCGTATAGGTCGGCGTGACGCTGACGATACGGGAGCAGTTGTAGCCCTTGTTCTGCAGGATCCAGGTGATCTCGTCGGCGGTGTAGACGTAGGACCAGTGCTCGTAGCCCGTTTCCACATAGCTCTCATAGGGGTCTTTGACGCCCTTGAGATAGGGGATCGCCTCGTAGAATACGTTTTCCGAATTCTCCGTAGCGCCTCCGTCGCAGGAATGATAGAATGTATTGGCCATCTCGCCCTCGTAGGTCACATACACTCCGGTGGTGCTGCGTACGGCTTCTTCGCAGTCGGGAGCGTCCACGTTCACTCCCAGGTAAGCCTGGCAGCAGGTGCTGTTGCAGAGGTCGAAGCCGCTGGAAGCGTGCTTGCCCAATTGGGAAGCGGCATAGGTGCGGGCGGAAACTGCCTGGGCCTTCAGGGCTTCCAGGGGCCAGCTTGGACTCATTTCATAGGGGACAACGCCGCAGATATAGTCGTCCATTTCCAGCATGTTCACTACGGTCAGATTCCCCCCGTCCCGCCGGGTATACTGGAAGCCGCCGTAGTACTTGTAGCCCCGGAACCAGGTGATGGGCCTTTCCCCATCTTCCCCGCGGCAGGGCATGACGCCAAGGGATCGTTCCGTACCCCCGTCGTATTGGAAGATGACCTTGTCCGTGCCGGTGACGACCACGGTGACACAGCGGCTGGAGGCGGTCATAGCGGTGCCGTAGATGCCCCTGTCTGCGGCGGCCTGTTCCGCGGCGGACTGACTGAGATAGCTGCCGCAGAAGGCATACCAGGTCCCGTCCAACATGGCGACATAGCCGTCGGAATAATCGGAAGCCCATTCCGCAGCTTCCTCATAGCTGTCGCAGCTGCCCAGGCGGATGTGATAGCAGCCCACTCGCAGGTTGCTGGAGGAGCCCTCAGCGGTGTACTGTCCGCCCACATAATACAGGCTCCAATCCTTCAGCATGCTGATACCCTTCTCTTCCGTGTGCATCAGGGGGACGAAGCGCAGTTCTTCATCGAAATATCCCAGGTCGTAGCCGCTGCCAACGTAATTGAGGAGATTTGCGCCTTCCAGGGCCCTATCTCCCCAGTAAATGCCCACGCGGACGTAGGACACCGGATCTTCCGCACCATCGACGACGGAGGGCAAGCCCAGCAGCATGATGGCCAGCACGAGCAGCAGTACGCGCCGGAGATTATGGATTCTGTGTATCATTTGTTCCTCTCAATTGCCATTTTCTATGTAAGATGGGGAATTTGCTATCTCGCCTTGACTTTCCCGGAGCAGCGGTGCTATGATGCTCTATATCGTTAAAGCAAGCATCCCTCGGCAGACAGCAATCCATTTACTTATTATACAGGATTCTTCTCTGTTCGACAAGATGCAAATAACCTCAAAGGGTGAAAGGAGCGATTTCTATGAAAAAGTATAAGGTCGGCGTGATCGGCGCTACCGGTATGGTGGGCCAGCGTTTCGTTACTCTGATGGAGGGTCACCCCTGGTTCACCCTGACCGTCGTGGCCGCCAGCCCCCGCAGCGCGGGCAAGCGTTACGCGGACGTGATGGATGGCCGCTGGCAGCTGGAGACTCCCCTCCCTGACTGCGCCAAGGATCTGATCGTGATGGACGCCACCGCCGATGCGGAAAAGATCGCCGGGATGGTGGATTTCGTTTTCTCCGCCGTGGACATGAAAAAGGATGAGATCCAGGCTCTGGAAGAGAGATACGCCAAGCTGGAGTGCCCCGTTGTCTCCAACAACAGCGCCCACCGCTGGACCCCGGACGTGCCCATGGTGGTACCGGAAATCAATCCGGAGCATATCCTTGTGATTGAGAGCCAGCGGAAACGGCTGGGCACCAAGCGGGGCTTCATCGCCGTCAAGTCCAACTGCTCCCTGCAGAGCTATGTGCCCGCCCTGAATCCCCTGCGGGACTTCGGGCTGGAGAAGGTCCTGGTCTGCACCTATCAGGCCATTTCCGGCGCGGGCAAGACCTTTGAGACCTGGCCGGAGATGGTGGACAATGTGATCCCCTACATCGGCGGCGAGGAGGAGAAATCCGAGAAGGAACCCATGAAGCTCTGGGGCAAGGTGGAGGGCGGCGTGATCGTCAATGCTCTCAAGCCCGCCATCACCGCCCAGTGCCTGCGGGTGCCGGTGTCCAACGGGCATATGGCAGCCGTGTTCGCCACCTTCCGCGATAAGCCCTCCAAGGAGGAGATCCTGAAGCGCTGGGCTGAGTTCAAGGGCCGTCCCCAGGAGCTGCAGCTCCCCACCGCGCCCAAGCAGTTCCTCCATTACTTCACGGAGGACAATATGCCTCAGACCAAGCTGCACCGCAACCTGGAAAACGGCATGGCCGTTTCCGTCGGCCGCCTGCGCGAGGACACCCAGTATGACTATAAGTTCGTCTGCCTGAGCCACAATACCCTTCGGGGCGCTGCGGGCGGCGCCGTACTGCTGGCGGAGCTCCTCTGCGCGGAGAATTATATCTGATTTCCCTATTGCAAAAGACACCGGGGACCGGGACGTGAGATCGTCCCGGTCCCCTTCTTATATACCCAGAAAGGAGGATATATTGATGGATCCCATATTCACCGGCTGCGCCGCGGCTCTGGTGACCCCATTTAAAAACGGCGCAGTTGACTATGACGCCTTGGGAAAACTCATTGAGCTGCAGATCGCCGCGGGCTGCGGCGCGGTAGTCGTCTGTGCCACCACCGGGGAAAGCGCCGTTCTCTCCTATCCGGAGCACAAAGCCATCGTGCAAGAAGCCGTCCGCTTTGCCGCGGGGCGCGTGCCCGTCATCGCCGGGGCGGGCAGCAACAGCACGGAACATGCCATGACCCTGATCCGTCAGGCGGAGGATGCCGGAGCGGATGGTCTGCTGCTGGTGACGCCATATTATAACAAGACGTCCCAGGCCGGACTGATAAGGCACTTCGCCTACCTGGCAGATCGCACGGAAATACCCATCATTCTTTACGACGTCCCCTCCCGTACCGGCATGAGCATTTCACCGGAAACCCTGGCGGTATTGAGCCTCCACCCCCGCATCGCGGGAATCAAAGCCGCCGGTACAGACCTGGACGAGATTTCCCGTTCCATGCGCCTCTGTTCCGGTGATTTCAGCTTTTACAGCGGAAATGACAGTCTTACGCTGCCCCTTATGTCCATGGGCGCCAAGGGCGTCATCTCCGTCTGCGCGAATCTGATACCGGAAGCCATGGGCGAACTGACCGCGCTCTGTCTGGCGGGGAATTTCCGGGACGCCGCCACCCTGCACTATGAATACCTGGAATTGATGGAAGCTCTGTTTATAGATGTGAACCCCATTCCCGTCAAAGCTGCCATGGCGGCTGCCGGGCTCTGCTCCGGCGAACTGCGGCTGCCCCTGACGGAGCTGAATCCGGAAAAACAGGAAAAGCTCAATTCCGTCCTGCGCCGTTATGGCCTTATTCTGTGAAATACCCAGCGACAGGAAATGCCCGCCGTGGGAGACCACAGCGGGCATTGTTTGTTGTTTACGCTGCTTATTCGGCTTCGGCTTCCGCCTTGGCGTCCTCGATGATCTTCTGCTGCACCATGGCGGGAGCTTCCTCATAGCGGGCAAACTTCAGAGAGAAGGAACCGCGGCCCTGGGTCATGCTGCGCAGGTCGATGGTGTAGGAGGACATCTCGGCCATGGGGACCTCCGCTTCCACGATCTGCATGCCGTCGTGGGCGTTCATGCCCAGCACGGTGCCCCGGCGCTTGGAACTGATATCGCTCATGATATCGCCAAGGTAGTTATCGGGGATGGTAACGGTCAGGGTGCCGATGGGCTCCAGAATGACGGGGCTGGCGTTGACCAGTTCCTTATAGGCCAGGCCAGCGGCGGTCTTAAAGGCCATTTCGGAGGAGTCCACGGGGTGGAAGTCGCCGTCGTATAGCACGGCCTTCAGATAGACCATGGGATAGCCGGCCAGGACGCCCTTGGCGCAGTTCTCGCGCAGGCCCTTTTCCACGGCGGGGAAGAAGTTCTTGGGAACGCTGCCGCCGAAGACTTCCTCGGCGAAGATCATATCTTCCTGCTCGTCCTGGGGCTCGAAGCGGATCTTTACGTCGGCAAACTGGCCGTGACCGCCGGTCTGCTTCTTGTGACGGCCATGGGCCTCGTACTTTTTGCGGATCTTCTCCCGGTAGGGTACGCGGGAGGGGCTGAGGACCACTTCCACGCCGAACTTGCTCTTGAGCTTGGAGCAAAGCACATCCAGATGGATGTCGCCGGCGCCGGAAATGACCATCTGCTTGGTCTCGGCATTGTTCACCACGGTGAAGGTGGGGTCTTCCTCGCCCAGACGGCTGAGGCCCTGGGCGACCTTGTCGTCCTGACCCTTGGTTTTGGGGGCGATGGCCATGGAATAGCAGGGCTCGGCAAACTCGATGCCGGGGGCCGCTTCCACCTTGCGAGCGTCGCAAAGGGTGTCACCGGTCTTGGAATCGCTGAGCTTGGCAACGGCGCCGAAGTCGCCGCAGGCGATCTCCTGCACTTCCACGTTCTTCTTGCCCTGCATCATATAGATGTGGCCCAGCTTTTCATTGGCGCCGGAGCGGGCGTTCACCAGGGTCATGTCGGGGGTGACCTTACCGGAGATGACCTTGAAGAGGGAGAACTTGCCGAACTGGTCGGAAATGGTTTTGTAGATGATGGCGCGGGCAGGCTCGTCGGGCTTGACGGGCTCGCCGCCCTCCATGGGATCGGGGAACAGGTTCACGATGGCGTCCAGCAGGACGGTGGTGCCCAGGCCCGTCATAGCGCAGCCGCAGAACACGGGGCAGATCTCACCCTCGGCAACGCCGGTGCTCAGCGCGCCATAGACTTCCTCCTGGCTCAGCTCCATGGTCTCCAGATACTTGTCCATCAGCTCTTCGCTGGTGGAGGCGGCATTCTCGACCACTTCCTGATACAGCTCTTCCAGACGGTCGGCTGCATCGGCGGGCACGGGGATCTCTTCCCGCTTGCCCTTGACTACGTGGAAAGCCTTCTTGGCGATCACGTCGATGATGCCGGTGACCTTTTCGTTCTCCACCACGGGCATGGTGAAAGCGCTCACGGTGCTGCCGAACTTTTCACGCAGCTGATTGAAAGTCCGGTCAAAATCCGCATGCTCCTCGTCGGTCTTGGAAATATAGATGGCGCGGGGCTTGTCGGCCTCCTTCAGATACTTCCAGGATTTCTCGGCACCCACGTTGATGCCGTCCTTGGCGGAGACGCAGATGATGCCCGCATCGGCGACACGGAGGGCTTCCTGCACTTCCCCGGCGAAATCGAAGAAACCCGGAGTGTCCAGAATGTTGATCTTTGTGCCTTGATATTTGGCGTAGACCGTAGCAGTGGAAATGCTGATCTGGCGCTTGATCTCCTCTGCGTCGAAATCGCAGACGGAGTTGCCTTCGACCACCTTTCCGAGACGGTCGGTCATCCCGGTCAGGTTCAGGATGCTCTCTGCGAGGCTGGTCTTGCCGGTGCTGCCGTGTCCCAGCAGGCATATATTGCGGATTTTCTCAGACATGGTATTCCTCTCCTTATTGAAGTTCTGCACAGATTTTAATTATACACGAAGTAAAAATGAAATACAAGTTTTTTCTTTTCCCCAGAGGGAAGTTGCCGGAAATCTCAGTCGCCATCGGCGGATTCTGCGATCATCAGGGTAGCAAAAGCCCAGAGGAGCATCGCAAGGAGCAGCTTCATCGGCGCAACGGATGCAAAGGCGCCTCTTGCGCAGGATATGAACACGATGACGATCCCCAGCACGGCGCCCAGCACCGTCATGAGCAGGGCGCGGCGGGTGGTGCGCCAGAGTCGGCGTCCGCCGCGGGCGGTCTCCGAATAATGCCAGAGGCCCTCGCGGCTGAGGAGAGCGGAAGGCTTTCCCTCCGTTTCCGGCTCCACACTCAGCTGATAACGGTTCTCAGGCGGAAGAAAGCTGATGCTGCCTTCGTTCAGGCGGAATTTCTGTATCATCATGGAAGGGCTGATATTGAAGTCACGGATGGCAAAGATGGGGCGGAGACGCCCGTTCTCCAGCCGGTACAGTGCGTTCTGCACCAGCTCCTGGGGAAGATAGTTGACGATGAAAACACCGCATAGCTCATGGTCGATGGCGGTATAAACCGCTCCGGCCACGTCCACGCTGCCGGGAACGCGGATGCCCATGAGGTTCATGTAAGCGCCGGTACCCACCAGTACCTGCTCCTGGCCGATGAAGGCGCTGACGCCTCCTTCCGTGCCGCAATCGAAATCCTCTACCCGATAGAGAGGCGCTGCATACTGCCGCATCAGCTCCCCGAATACCCGGCGCAGTCCGGAGCCGGTGGCCAGGATGACGCTGCCCGTATAGGCCACGACTTTCTCCACATGGGCGCCGGAAAGCACCTTCATCCCGTTGAGGATCACGGAATTCTCCGGGAAGATATCCAGGTCGCGGATGACCAGCCCTACAGCCTTTGCCATGTCCTCCGCGCCCTTCCAGCCGGCCAGAGCCGCGCCGCTGAGACTGAGCTTCTTCGCGGTGAGGAAGAAGGGGCGGGCGAAAACCAGGGTGGCGCTCAGGGCGGCAGCGGCACTGCTCAGCGCCGCAAGGCAGCGGAATACCGCGCCGGTGCCGGAGAGATAGGCCGCTGCCAGGGCCAGGATCAGGACCAGCAGCAGGCAGGGCGGGACCGCCCTCCTGTAGAAACGCTCGGAAAAGTCCGGCTCCGTGCAGCGCTGCAGGAAACCCTTGGTCGTGCCCAGCTTTTTGTTGAGGATACTCCCCTCCTCCGCCAGCTTGTCCTCCGAGGAGATGACGGTGGGGATACTGGCCAGGCGCATGGAACGAATCGTTTCCCGGAAAGCGCCGCGGCGATAGCTCAAGCCCCAGAGTGCGAAGGCGAGAGACAATGCGGCCGTTACGCAGTAGGGCGGCAGGTCGATGCTCCCCCCGTGCCCGGATATCAGCATCACCGCATCGATCTCAGCCGCGATATTGGCAAGGAGGACCACGGTCTCGCAGCCCGCTTTCGCGGAAAGGATATCCGTTACCCCCTTGGACAGCACATCCAGTCCCAGGAGCATGACTGCCAGCTGCATGGCCGCCAGCAGGATCCAGAGGGTCTTCCCCTCCCGAAGGGCTTCAGGTCCGACGGAAGTCCTGCTGAGAAGCATCAGGAGGATCATTACGCCGCAAATCACAAAGGCTGGTAACATCCGCCGCCGAAGGGAGACGAGGCCGAAAGCATATTGCTTCACAACTTCTTCCGGCGTCAGCTCCGGTGGGGGTTCGGGCTCTCTTGCTCTGGCTTCCCGGCGCTGACGGGCCTTTTCTTCCCGCAGCTGCCGCTTGCGGCGGGCGCGTTCCGCTTTGGCTTCCTGTCTTTGCCTCTTTCGTTCTTCCGCTGCCGAAGGCTTCTTTTCCTCTTCTTCGTATTCTTCTTCGACAGGCTCCCGTCCTGCGGGCTCATCCGGTTCCGAAGTCTCCTGTTCCTCAGGATCCGGGCGCGGTTCCTCCGGCGTTTCAGGTTCTTCCGTTTCTGCGGGTTCCGGAGGCGGCGCGTCCTCTTCCGTCTCCTCTTCCTCTGCCTCAGCTGCGGGAGGCGCAGGATACGGTTCCGGTTCCTCAATGGGGGCCGGGTCTTCCGCCTCTGCCGCAGGCGGTTCCTCCGGGATCGGCGCAGCCTCCGGTGTCTCTTCCGCTTCTTCGGTATGGAGCTCGGGTGTTTCCGGCTCCGTTTCCGCTTCTGCTTCCGGGATTTCCGGTGAAGCTTCCTCCGCCTGTTCCTCCAAAGCTGCCTGCTCGGCGAGCTCATCCTCCACGCTGCGCTTCATTTCCCGGATGATCTCATCCGCGCGTTTTTCCAGCTCCTCTTTGCTCAGGCGCCGCTCGTTGCGGATGAATGCCTCCGACTTGTATTCTGACAGGATGGAAGCCAGAGAATAGGTCTCGGCAGGCGCTTCCGAACTATTCAGTTTTTCAGGGCTCTGCTCCGACATATGCTTACCTTCCTACAAGAGTTCAGCTGATCCTTTGCCGCACGGCTTCGTACAGCACGATGGCGGCTGCGTTGGACGCATTCAGTGAGGAAACCATTCCCCGCAGGGGAATGGAAAGGAGAAAATCACAGCTTTCTCTGGTGAGGCGGGACATCCCGCTTCCCTCCGAACCGATGACAAGGGCCGTGGGGCTTTTCAAATCTGCTTCCCAGAGGTTTTTCTCCCCATCCGCCGCAGTCCCGAAGACCCATACGCCCGCATCCTGCAATTCCTTCAAAGCGGCGGCCAGATTCACCACCCGCGCTACGGCCATATGTTCTACCGCGCCTGCACTGGTCTTCTCCACCACGGCGGTGATGCCGGCGCTCCTGTGCTTGGGGATGATGACGCCGTGGGCCCCGGCGCACTCGGCGGTGCGGATGATGGCGCCGAGATTGTGGGGATCGGATATCTCGTCACAGACGACGACAAGGGGTGCCTCCCCCCGCTGCGCGGCAAGCGCCAGGATATCCGCAACGGTGGAATACTCCCGAACGGCGGCCACGGCGATGACCCCCTGGTGGGCGTGGGTCACGCTCATGGCGTCCAGCTTGCGCCGGTCCACTTCGGAAATGACCGCCCCGGCTGCCTTTCCCTTCTGGGCGATGAAACGCAGCGCCTTGTCCTGCTCGCCCCTTGCAATATAGATCTTGTCCAGCGGACGTCCGGCTTTCAGGGCCTCCATCACGGCGTTTTTGCCCTCGACCCGGTCTTCCGCTTCCTTTCTGTTCTCAGCCATAGCCAGCTCCGATAATTGTCCTATGATATCAATATATTATAGCACATGGAATTGCCGGTGGAAAGTGTAAATTTTCTGTTTCTGCCGTCTATGTTTCGTTTCTTCCATGGACAAGCGGGCAAGAATCATGTAAAATGATTGCGGAGGCATGAACTATGAAGTTTTTGGATCGTTTCAACCGCGGCGTGAGCCGCTTTCTCTACAAGCACCCCAATTTCGGCATCCCCCGCTTGATGCTCTATCTCATCATCGGCAACGCACTGGTCTATCTATTCTCCATGATGGATCGGTCAGGGATGCTTGCCTGGTATCTCTGCCTGGTACCGGAACGGCTGTTGAGGGGCGAACTCTGGCGGATCATCACCTTCATCTTCGTGCCGCGCACCTCCGGCCTTTGGCTGGTCATCGAACTGTATTTCTATTACATGATCGGCAGTACGCTGGAACGGGCATGGGGCGCGGGGAAATTCACCGTCTACTATCTCTGCGGCATGGCCATCACCGTCGTTTACGGTATCCTGGCCAGCCTCATCACCGGGCGGACATTCATCATCCTCAGCCACTATCTCAATCTATCCATGTTCTTCGTCTACGCCACCCTCTGGCCCGACAACCGGGTCATGCTGTTTTTCTTTATCCCCATCAAGGTGAAGTGGCTTGCCTACTTCGAGGCGGCTTATTATCTGGTGATGATGGTCCTGGGTCGTACCCTGCTGCCGCTGGTCGGTTTCGCAAACTGTTTCCTCTTCTGCGGCAGCAGCATGATCGCTTCTCTCAAGCTCTTCATGATGCGGAATCGAGGACAGGCACGCCAATTCCGAAAGAACATGAAACGGGCGGAAAACGGCCAGCACGCCCAGACCTATACGCGCAAATGCGCTGTCTGCGGAAAGACGGACACGGATCATCCGGAGCTGGAATTCCGATACTGCTCCCAGTGCGTGGGCTATCACTGCTTCTGCGCCGATCACATCCACAGCCACATACATTTTACAGAGCCGTGAATTTTCCCGGATACAGCACGGTCCGCAGGTTCCTTCGAGCCTGCGGACCGTATTCTATTCTCCACGATCAGGTGCAGAGATCGTAGATCACCTGGGCGAATATCTTGATGGCGGTCAGCATGTCTTTGATATTCATCCGCTCGTTGGCGCTGTGCAGATTGGACTCAAAATCCGGCATCGCCGCGCCGAAGGCTACGCCGCCAGGAATATCGTGGACGTAGGTGCCGCCACCCATGGAAAGGCACTCGCCCTTCCTGCCGCTGTAGGTTTCATAGCTTCGGAGCATGGCCGACACAAAGGGAGTATCCCCTGGCGTATGATGGGGCGGACGCATGGCGCCACGGAAGGTGAATCCGGCCTCCGTGAAACGCTTTGCCGCAACGGAGCGGCAATTCTCCTCGCCGGCGCAGAGAGGCACCCGGCTGTCATAGCTGCCCTCGCAGCCCTCCTCGGTCAGCTTGAACAGGCTGAAGGCCAGGGTCAGAGGGCCGGATACTTCGTCTGCCATGGCAATGCCCAGGGCCTTCCCCTCCCCATCTCCGAAGGGCATGAGCTCCTCCAAAGCAGCAAGGCTTTCCGTTGAAGGGCAGGCAGCCAGGGGCAGCGCATTCAAAAAGGCGATCAGGGCGGTGATGCCGTTAAGCCCCTGTTCGGGGGTGGAGGCGTGGGCCGCCAGCCCCCGTACCGCCATCCGTACAGCGCCGTCTTCCTCCGTCGTCGTCAGACTGACGCCTATTGCCCCCGCCAGAGGGCCGCAAATCTTTTCGATCTCGCCTTTAGACAAGCCCAGCACCAGCGCAGAAGCATCCGCGGGAAGCACGTTGATACGGTATCCGCCGTCAAATGCGCTGACGCGGGGAAGAACGTCACAGGATTTCCATTCCCTGCGGAAGCTGCCTACAAATCCGCCCTTCTCCGTGTTGAAAACGGGGAAGCTGGCATCCGGCGAGAAGGTATAGGGGGCGCTCTCTTCCCTGTCGTAGTAATACTTGATATCGCGGGAACCGCTTTCCTCGTCCGTCCCCAGAATGAGGCGGACGTTCTTTTTCAGTTCACCCTTCGCCACGGCCTTTACGCATGCCATAGCGTACATGGCAGCCACGGCGGGGCCCTTGTCGTCATCGGTGCCCCGGCCATAGAGACAGCCGTCCTTTTCCACGGCGGTATAGGGATCGGTATCCCAACCCTCCCCCTCGCCCACAACGTCCAGATGGGCAAGGATATCCAGGGCTCTCTCCCCATCCAAAAGGTCGGCGGTCATCACATAACCGTCGTAATCCTTCGTCAGGAAGCCCTGCTCACCTGCGATCTTCCATGCTTCCGCCAGCGCCGCAGCGGGACCTTCGCCGAAGGGCATGCCTTCCTTCCCTTCGCTTCCTACGCTGCGGATGGCTACCAGCCGGGACACGTCACGCAGATAGTTATCCCTCTGTGTCTCCACCCACCGGCTGATCTTCTCCTGTATCGTCACTACCTTCACTTCCCATTTCCTTCGTTTTTTCCAGCAGACGCGCCATGACGGTGCACATTTCCGCGCGGGTAGCCGTTCCCAGGGGGTCGAAGCTCCCGTCGTCCCTGCCGTTTATCAATCCGCAGCGCCGCGATCTCAGTACGGCGTCCAGAGCCCAGGGGCTGATGCTCCCTTCGTCTGTAAAGTCAGGAACGTCCTCCTCCTCCGGCAGACGGCAGCCGTAGGCATCGCAGTAACGGATCAGGATGAGGGACATCTGCTCCCTGGTGATCTCCCGGTTGGGGGCAAAGCTGCCGTCGTCATAGCCGGTGACGATGCCACTGAGGGAAGCCCAGGTCACGTAAGGCGCAAACCAGTCCTCCTCACTCACGTCGCTGAAGTCGATGGGAGCGGTGAAGTCCTCATGCAGGCCGTACATACGTCCCAGTATCGTCACGAACATGGCGCGGGTAACTTTCCGATCCGGCTCAAAATGGTGGGCGTCCATGCCGTTGACCAGTCCCTCTTCTGCCAGGGCAAGGATCTGGCTGCGGCCCCAATGCCCTTCGATATCCAAAAACCTTTCGGATAAGTCGAAATCTCCGCTCTCCTGGGCCAGATGGTCCCCGTCCACAAAGCCCAGCGCTTCTTCGGAATACACCCGGATCAAGGCTTCGGAATCCTCTGCGGCGAAATAGCGGTGCGCAGGGACAAGCTCCTCGCCCTCGGCGCAGAGACGGCCTTCCGACAGGTCGATCACGTCTCCGGATAAGATGTGGAGCCGGGCGCTTCCTTCCGACAGAACGAATTTGCCGAATGGACCCAGGCGTACGCTTCCTCCATCCAGAAAGCTCAGCGCGGTGAACCCATTCGCCTTTTCCCAGGGGCTTTCTTCCGGCGGCTGTATCGCATCCAGACGGGAAGCGTATTCCCCCGCCTGAGCGGCAAGGCCTTCCTCCGTCTCCTGCCGGAAAAGGGACTCCAACCTGGGCAATATGGTATTGTACAGGTAGCTGACGGACACCAGCGGATCATCCGCGCCGCCAGCGGCAGCTTTTGCGCCGAAGCAAAGCCCAAGCAGGATCACCAGGCACGCTCCCAGCACAATGAGCTTTTTACCCATGGTTTTCTCCCCTCCTCGTGTTCCATTGATTCTAGCACAGAAGCGGCTGCTTTTCAACCGTCACCCCGCAGCCCGGCCTGGCATAAGCTGGAACAGTATCCGATATGTGTGAAAATCGAAGCGTTTGCGAAATGGGAGTGTTTTATGAAGGATATATCCATTTTCCTGGGAGCGAACACAGGCCGCGGTTTCAGCTCCCTTTACGAAGAATACATCGGAGGCCTGGATCTGCGGCGCTCTTATGTCCTGAAAGGAAGCGCCGGATGCGGAAAATCAAGCCTGATGAAACGGCTGGCTGCCCATGCCGCGGGGATCGGGATGCCCGTGATCCGCGTCCTCTGTTCCGGTGATCCGGATTCCCTGGACGGCCTGGTGCTGCCGGAGCTGAAGACCGCCTTTTTCGACGGGACATCCCCCCACGTGCTGGAACCGGCATTGGTGGGCCAGCGCGGATTCTATTTGGACCTGAGCCGCTTTTACCGGACCCCGGCTAAGGGCTTGGAAGTCTGGAACGAGGCATACAAGGAGCATTACCGGAAAGCATACCGTTATCTCGCTGCTGCTTCGGCGCTGGAAGAAGTGGAGCGCTACGGAGAAGATGTCCGCCTGGCCATCCGACGCCGGGCGGAAGCGCTGGCAGCCTCGACGCTTGGCCGCGGGAAAGGCCGCGGGGTCCTGCGGCGCTTTTATACCGACGCCTTTACCTGCAAAGGACTGGTTACTCTGGTGGACAGCCGCAGAGCAATCGCCCCCCGCCTTGTCGCCCTGACCGGAAGCCAGGAGAGGAGGGACCTCTTCCTCAGGGCTTATCTCCAGGCGGCTTTGCAAAGAGGCAGCGAGGTATTCCTCTGCCCCGATCCGAGGGAGAACAGCCGCATCGCCCATCTGCTTCTCCCGGAGCTGGGCTTCGGACTCACCACCGGCGAGGGGGACCGGCGCATCCACCTGGAAAGGCTGGGTCTGCCGCCATCCCAGGAGGAGAAGGCGGAGCAGCGGAGGCTGGAAAAAACGCAGGCTTCCCTGCTGGCTGCGGCAAGAGACGAACTGGCGCTTGCAAAAGCGGATCACGACCGCATGGAAGAAGCAGCGAGACCCTTCATCGACTTCGACGGCGTTACGGCCTTGACGGAGGAGCTCATTTCAAAAGCCTTCGACGGCGCATAAAAGTGCCAGCCCTCCGCAAATGACTGTGGAGGGCTGATGTTCATTCTGCTGGGATCATCGTTTGCCGGGGATCCACTCCACCCCCGTCTCCAGACCCCATTTGGCGAACATATCGTTATAGAATTTGGGCCGGGCATAGTCCGGACGGATATCGTAGGCGAGCTCCTTATAACCGAACCCTGCCTGCTTCAGATCTCTGGCTGCTTGGATCATATCTTCCAGGGTGGTGCCGGAGAGGGTGAAGATCATCTCGTTTTCCCCGCAAAGGCTGCGTTCGTATTCCCCCGCGTCCGGCATGGAAACATTGTACCTCATCTCATTGTTCAGCACCGGAACCAGCGCCGCGCCGCAGGAATCACAGGTGTCCAGGCAAGCCTGGGTGATCTCCCCTGTGTGATATTTCGCAGCCATAAGCAGCTGCCGCAGCTGGCTGGGCTCGCAGTAGATCATGACGGCGTCGGGGATGAACCTGCAGGATTCCAGAGGGGCGACGGCCATGCCCTCCTTCTTTTTTTCCTCGTCGATATAGGGAAATTTCTCGCAGAAATGCTTGTAGCTCACTTCGGGATCCCGGATGAAATAGCCGCTGCCCACGTATTTCTTGTCCGCCTCGTCCAGGGTCCGCAGACGGAAATTGATGATCGGCCAGAGGCACCAGTGATCCTCCGCAAAGATCGCCAGATGGTTGCGGGTACGGCGGACGAAGGCCAGGGCCTGGCAGAGGGCATAGTGGATGCCCTCCTCGGAAGGCTGCCGGCAGCCCTCCGGCACTTCATCCCTGTTGATCAGCTTGATGGCCATGGGGGCGGTACGCAGGCAGAAGAGCTCCTCCAGCTCCTTTCCCACGGCGTTGATCTCTTCCAGTGTCAGCATATGGATTCCTCCCTATCCGTTATTCATGATTTGCGGCCATGCTCTTTCCCGGCTTCCCCTTCCCGCCGCAGAAGCGCAGGGCCCCGGCGGGGCAGGCATGCACGCAGGCGCCGCAGCGGATGCATTCCATGCTGTTGGGGTCACAAGTCACTTTTACGTCCATGGGGCAGGCCTTTTCGCATTTTCCGCAGGAAACGCACTTTTCCTTATCCAGTGCAAGGCGCAGGATGCTCACCTTCTGGAACAGGGCGTAGAAAGCGCCCAAGGGACAGAGGTATTTACAGAAGGGACGGTGGATAAATAGAGAACTGAGGAGCACCAGCGCCATAACGGCGAATTTCCACCGGAACAGGAAACCCACGGTGCTGCGCAGCTGCTCCTGCAGGAGCACCAGCGGGATACCGCCCTCCAGAGTGCCCACAGGGCAGAGATACTTGCAGAAAAAGGGCTCCCCAATCCCCAGTTCATCTCGCCAGAAGAAGGGCAGGATAAATACCAGGATCAGCAGCACTCCGTATTTCAGATACCGCAGAACCCGGTCCAGCTTTCGCGGAACCTTCAGCTTGGGCACCGGGATCTTATACAACAGCTCCTGAACAAGGCCGAAAAGGCAGAGCCATCCGCAGATGAACCGCCCCACAAGCAGGCCCAGGGCCGCCAGGTATCCGACCACGGAAAAAGCGAATTTCCGCCGTCTGCCGTCAAACAGAGCCTGCATGGCTCCGATGGGACAGGAACCGAGGGCGCCGGGGCAGGAATAACAGTTCATGCCCGGGACGCAGAAATTCTTCAGCGGACCCTGATAAATGGTGCCCTTCAGAAAGCCGGTGATGTGGGCGTTGGTCAGGAACCCCCAACCCAGCTGAACGCCCTTCCGCAGGACAGAAAGACGGATCTTCATCTCATCCGATCCCGATGCATTCCAGACAGACGGTGTTTGCTTTCTTGCTGACGGTCTTCAGTTCTCCTCGATATACGCCGAATATGCAGGAAGCTGCCGCAAGGACCAGCAGCAGCGCCGTCACCGCCGCAGGGATTCTTCGTTTCATATTCCGCTCCTTATTCAAATCTAGCCGTGCATGCTGCAAGGGGAAGGACCGCGCAGTAAATCACAGTCCGTAGAGCGCGGAATACTTCTCCCTCAGATACTCGGTGTAATAGATGGGATCGAAGGGCGCTTCTGCCGCCTGCTCAAAGATATCCTGGGGATCGTACAGGCTCCCCTTCCGCCAGATACGCTCCGTCAGCCAGTCCAGGATGGGACCCAGATCCCCGGAGGCCACGACGGCGTCCACATCCACTGTCTCCTTCATTTTCGCCAGGAGCTGCGCACCGTAAGCGGAACCGAGGGCATAGGAGGGGAAATAGCCGATACTGCCGCCGGACCAATGGCTGTCCTGGAGTACGCCCCGGCGGTCGTCCGGCACGTCCAGACCCAGGTATTCCTTCATCTTGGCGTTCCAGGCTTCCGGCAGGTCCGCCACCGCCAGCGAGCCGTCCATAAGCTGCTTTTCCAGCTCATAGCGAAGCATCACATGGAGGCAGTAGCTCAGTTCGTCCGCTTCCGTGCGCACAAGGCCCGGTTCGGCGATGTTGGCAGCCCGATAGAGCATATCCTCCGTGACGCCTTCCATCTGCTCCGGGAAAAGCTCTTTCAGCTTGGGCAGGAGATTGTGGATAAAGCCCCGGCTGCGGCCGATGATGTTCTCGAAGAAGCGGCTCTGGCTTTCGTGGATGCTCATGGAAGCGCCTTCGGCCAGCATGGTGTCCTGGAGTTCGTCCCCGGTATGGAGCTCATAGAGGGCGTGCCCTCCCTCATGCACTACGCTGAACAGACTGGACAGGGGATCGTCCAGATGGTAATGGGTAGTGATGCGCACGTCGTGCTTGGAATACCCGTCTGTGAAGGGATGCTCCGTCTCTCCGATGGAGCAATATTCCCGGTCGATACCGATGGCCTCCATGAGCCAGTCGGAGAGCTTCCGCTGTTGTTCGATGGGGAATTCCTTGTGAATGAAGCTGCAGTCGGGCTGTCCCTTCTCCGCCACCCGATGGATGAGAGGAACCAGCTCCTCCTTAAGGACAGCAAAGAAGGCGTCCAGCTTTTCCATGGTTAGGCCCCGTTCATACTGGTCCAGAAGGGCGTCGTAGGGCTTTTTCTCAGGCTCCAGCCAGGCGGCCAGTTTCTTGTTGAATGCCACAATCTTTTCCATATAAGGCCGGAAGGAGGGCCAGTCGCTTTCCACCTTGGCCTTGTGCCATACGGCGTCGGCCTCGTTCAGCAGCACCTGATAGTCTATGTATTCCTTCATGGGGATCTTTTTTGTGCGCTCATAGCTCCGCCAGAGTTCCGTTACCTCCCGGCGGGTGATGGGGTCCAGCTCGTCCAGCTTTTCCATGAGGGCGGAGAGCAGTTTTCCGGTCTCCTCCCCGGTCTGCAGTTCATAACTCACCTCGGAAAGGACCGCCAGGGTCTTGCCTCGGTCGGCTGCGCCGCCCGGCGGGGCGATGGTGGCGGCGTCGTAATACAGCACGCCCTGGGCATGGCCGTAGGCATGCATTTTCGCGACCAGTGCGCGAAGCTGCGCGGTCAGTTCTTCCGTATGATTCATGTCGTTCCTCCCATTGTACGGTCAGTGTTTGGTTAGATTGTAATTCTTTCCCAGGTCAAAGTCAACTTGACAAAGGCTTCTGAGACGTCAATAATGATGGAAAAAGCCGTCAGGCAATGAGGAGGTTGAAATGGAAGACGTACTCAGCCGCTTTCTGCGGTATGTGAAGATCGATACGCAGTCTGAGGAGAACGGACGACATCCCAGCACGGAAAAGCAATTCGACCTGGCCAGGCTGCTGGCCCGGGAGCTGCGGGACATGGGTGCATCGGAAGTGTATCTGGACGAGGAGTTCTGCTATGTATATGCGGTGATCTCCTCCAACCTGCCAGCTGGGAAAACCGCCCCCAGCGTCGGATTCATGGCCCACATGGATACCTCCAGCGCCGTCAGCGGCGCGGGGGTGAATCCCAGGATCGTGCGTTTCACAGGGGAAGATATCGACCTGGGCGGGGACGGGAGATATATCCTCAGCCTCCGGGACTTCCCCTTTATGAAAGCGTTTATCGGCGAGGAGCTGGTGGTCACCGACGGCAGCACCCTGCTGGGGGCTGACGACAAGGCAGGCGTGGCGGAGATCATGGCCATGGCGGAAACCCTCATTACCCACCCGGAGATCCCCCACGGCAGGCTCTGCCTCTGCTTTACCCCGGACGAAGAGGTGGGCGGCGGCACCGCGAAGATCGACCTGAAGCGCTTCAACGCTGACTTCGGCTATACGGTGGACGGCGGGCCCCTGGGCGGGATGGAGTATGAGAATTTCAACGCCGCCTCTGGCATTCTGACAGTCCACGGCCGAAGCATCCATCCCGGCAGCGCAAAGAACACCATGAAAAACGCCCTGCTGATGGCTATGGAATTCCAAAGCCTGCTGCCCGCGGCTGAGGATCCCATGTACACCGAGGGTTATGAGGGCTTCTACCACCTCTGTTCTCTGCGCGGCGACGTGGAGAAGGCGGAGGCGGAATATATCATCCGTGACCACGACAAGGCGAAATTCAGCGAAAAGAAGGCGTTTTTCAAGGCCTGCGGGGACTTTCTCAACAGGAAATACGGCCCCGGCACCTGCGAGACCACGGTGCGGGATTCCTATTACAATATGAAGGAACTGATCCTCCCCCGCATGGAGATCGTGGACAAGGCAAAGGAGGCCATGGAAGAGCTGGGCATCACTCCCGTCGTCACCCCCATCCGCGGCGGCACAGACGGCGCCATGCTCACCCACATGGGCGTCCCCTGTCCCAACCTCTGCACCGGCGGCGGCAACTGCCACGGGCGTTTTGAATTCGCCTCCGTACCCCAGATGCGAAAGATCGTGGCGCTGCTGGTGAAGATTGCGGAAAAGCACGCAGAGTGAGGTAGAATTCGACAAAAGCCGCGCAGCCTCGATTCGGCTGCGCGGCTTATTATGAAAAATTACCGTTCCTTAACCCTGGGGCGGCTGAGCGCCGGGAGCGGGCATATTGGTCATATCGATGTAATTCACCCGGTTTTTCTTGCAGAACTTCTGCAGCTGGGATTTGTAGCCCTCCCAATACTTGTCGTCAGCCTTTGTCTTGATGATCGGCGTTCCCATGGGCTCAGACTTCTTGCGGATGGTGATCATTTCCTGCATTTCTTTTTTGAAGAGCTTCTTGACCTCCATCTTCATCACGGTGATCTCCTGCAGCTCATCGGCTTTCCAGCTCATGCGGGTGGCCTGGGTGCCCATGGTGACGCCGGCTACGATTTCGGTCTCGTCGATAAAAATGCGTTCTTTCATGTGTCTAACGCTATCCTCCCATTTTAATATGGTTTTACTATACAGTATATTAGGGTTTTTCTCCGGAAAAATCAATAACTATTTGCAAGAGTTTTTCTGTATTTTGTGAATCTTTTTTCTTGTCGAGGCAGATTCCTTATGTTATAATGCACGTTGCTGCTAACCCTAAAAACAAAAAACAAGAAACAGGAGTGAGACAGAGTATGGACTTTATTCTGGAAAACCTCTGGCTTGTCAGCCTCCTCGCCGCCATCATTGCGCTGGTGTTCGTAGGCATCCAGGCCAAGAAGGTTCTCGCAGAGGAAGAAGGCTCCGACATCATGAAGCGCATTTCCCAGAATGTGCGCAAAGGTGCCGGTGCATTCCTCAGCCGCCAGTACAAGACCGTAGGCATTTTCTTTATCTGCATGGTCGTGATCATCATCGTCATGGCCGCCCTGAAGCTGCTGACCTGGTACGTTCCCTTTGCGTTCCTGACCGGCGGCCTTTTCTCCGGCCTCAGCGGCTTCATCGGCATGAAGATCGCTACCAATTCCAATGCGCGTACCGCCGCTGCTGCCCAGAAGAGCCTGAACAAGGGCCTGCGGGTGGCCTTCTCCGCCGGCACCGTTATGGGCTTCACCGTGGTGGGCCTGGGCCTGCTGGACATCTCCATCTGGTATGCCCTGCTTACCAAAGTCTTTAAGGAGACCCTGGAAGTCACCACCGCTACCATGATCACCTTCGGTATGGGCGCTTCCTCCATGGCCCTCTTCGCCCGTGTGGGCGGCGGCATCTTCACCAAGGCTGCCGACGTAGGCGCCGACCTGGTTGGCAAGGTTGAGGCCGGCATCCCTGAGGACGACCCCCGGAACCCCGCCGCCATCGCCGATAACGTGGGCGACAACGTGGGCGACGTGGCCGGCATGGGCGCTGACCTTTACGAGAGCTACGTGGGATCCATTCTCTCCACCTGCGCCCTGGGCGTGGTTGCTTTCAATAACATCCCGGGAATTAAGTCCATCAATGCAGTCGCACTGCCTTTGGTGATGGCCGCTATCGGCGTCATCTGCTCCCTGATCGGCTCCTTCCTGGTCAAGACCAAGGAGAACGCCACCCAGAAGGCCCTGCTGAGCGCTCTCTCCCGCGGCACCAACTTCGCAGCCATCGTTACCGCCGTGCTGAGCCTGCTGGCCGTTCTTTGGCTGCTGCCCGGTCATTTCGGCATCTACATCGCCATCCTGGCCGGTCTTATCGCCGGCGTGGCCATCGGCAAGGTTACCGAGTATTATACATCCGATACTTATAAGCCCACCCAGAACCTGTCCGAGTCCTCCAAGACCGGCACCGCCACCCTCATCATCAGCGGCCTGAGCCTGGGCATGATGAGCACCCTGCTCCCCATCCTGATTGTGGGCGCCGCCGTCATCATCGCTTACTTCTGCGCCCAGATCGGCGTGGAGGGCGGCAGTTCCACCCTCGGTCTCTACGGCATCTCCATTTCCGCCGTGGGCATGCTCTCCACCCTGGGTATCACCCTTGCTACCGACGCCTATGGCCCCGTGGCCGACAACGCCGGCGGTATCGCCGAGATGGCCGGTCTGCCTGAGGAAGTCCGGGAGCGCACCGACGCCCTGGATTCCCTGGGAAATACCACCGCTGCCACCGGCAAGGGCTTCGCCATCGGCTCCGCTGCTCTGACCGCTCTGGCCCTGATTGCAAACTTCGTTGAAAAGATGGATGCCAACGGCGGTACCTACTCTCTGTCCCTGATGGATCCTCGTGTGCTGGTCGGCATCTTCGTGGGCGCTATGCTGCCCTTCCTCTTCTCTGCCATGACCATGAGCGCCGTGGGCCGCGCCGCCCAGAGCGTCGTCGTGGAGGTCCGCAGGCAGTTCAAGGAGATCAAGGGCCTGCTGGAAGGCAAACCCGGTGTGGAAGCCGACTATGCCAAGTGCGTCGACCTCTGCTCCAAGTCCTCCCTGAAGGAAATGGTCGCCCCCGCCATCGTCGGTATCGCCTCCCCCATCATCGTGGGCGTGATTCTGGGCGGCAGCGGCGTCATCGGCCTGCTCTGCGGCGCTACCGCTTCCGGCTTCATCATGGCCGTGTTCATGTCCAACTCCGGCGGCGCTTGGGATAACGCCAAGAAGTACATCGAGGCCGGCCACTTCGGCGGCAAGGGCTCCGAGAACCACAAGGCCGCCGTCGTGGGCGATACCATCGGCGACCCCTTCAAGGATACCTCCGGCCCCAGCATCAACAT
>JAEEGK010005085.1_pt1 | contig 31849 bp, 30 predicted proteins | sample 8958771 | NCBI WGS metagenome assembly JAEEGK01 (sample SAMN16246547, study PRJNA631951) | gut metagenome | biome: gut microbiome; feature: rumen; material: SC-attached | host: Bos | place: Iran: Karaj | collected 2018-10
TCCTTTACCCTGCTTGAACAGAATTCAAATGCCGGAATTGCAAAACAGTCAAATGCGAACGAAAGCATTATGGAAATTGAAGCCCAGTCAAAAATGCTTCAGGATGCAAATACAGCCATTGCAAATATTGCAAGCCAGACAAACCTTTTGGCTATGAATGCGGCAATTGAAGCCGCCCATGCAGGAGAAGCCGGTAAAGGCTTCAGCGTTGTTGCAGATGAAATCAGAAAACTTTCAGAAACTTCAACGGCACAGTCAAAAACGATTGGTGCAGAACTTTCAAAAATTCAGGAAACAATAAACAATATAGTAAATGTTTCTGCGGATACCAATAAAGCATTTTCTGCGGTTTCCCACAGCATAAGTGATACAAGCCAGATTATTGCGCAGATTAAAAGTGCAATGGAAGAACAGCAGACTGGTTCAAAGCAGATTATTGATGCGCTTGCTTCAATGAATGAATCAACGCTGGAAGTAAAGAGCGCTTCTGAAGAAATGACAAGAGGAAACAAGCATATTCTTGAAGAAGTTCAAAAACTTCAGGAAGCAACAGATACAATTACCGGAAGCGTTCAGGAAATGCATGAAGGAGCAACGCGCATCAATGAAAGCGGTTCTGAACTTAGAAATATTTCTGTCAAAGTAACAGACAGTATAAAACAGATTGGCGATGAAATCGGTCTGTTTAAAGTTTAAGGGTGTTGAAAATTAAAAGCACCGCGCACATGCATTATACACTGTTTGTATAATGCATGTGCGCGGAACATAATTGCATAACACACAATTGCGTAACTACTTGCTCAACAGGTTGTTCTTTAGGTATTATGACAAATATGAAAAGAACATTATTTACCAAAATTGCAATGCTGGCTTGCGCCAGTTTATTTATTTTCTCAACTGTGTATGCACAGGAAAATGCTGATTCTTACGAAGTAGAAGAGAAAACTGAAAATGTTAAAGATTCTAAAGCAAACAAGGATTTACCCTATCAGAATAAAAACCTTAAAACAAAAGTATCAAATATTTTATTAGGGGATTCACCTGTTGAATTAGGAGAAGGTTCACTCTTTGAATATAGTATAACAGGAACAAAACTACAGCAAAGTAATGTTACCTATTACTATTATCCAAAAGCAAGTGCCATAGTTTTGCAAGTAGCATCTACACTTTCTAAATATTATATATTTCTTAATAAACCTAATTGCATAAGTATGAAGAAAGCTTTTAACCAGTATTTAAAAGATTTTGATGCTCATACTTTGTCAAAAAAATACAAAGAAACATATGCAGCATATGGTCATATAACTGCTGAATACAGACAGGGAATGATTGGAACTGGTACAAAAACCAAGCCAAAAACCTCTTTAGGTTATCGCTTTGTAAAAAAATCTCCATATTTCTGTTTTACAATGTGGCCTGCAGAAGCGGAAGCTTTTATACCGGGAACGGATGTAGAAGCAGGAGAAGGTTCTTCTAAAATGACATTCTTTATGACAAAAAAACAGGGCGCTAAAATGCTGGAATTCATTGATGAGTCCATTTTTGAAGAAATGGAAAATATGGCGCAGCAAAATTTACAGGAAAAAGAAGTCTTCGCAGACGAATACTAAAAAGAACCTCTAAAACCGCAGGAAGCGGTTTTAGATATACCATAAATTAACATAAGTGGAGTTCTATTTATATGGAAAAGTTGAAAATTCTTCTGCCAAAGGGCAGAATCTATCAGAACGTAATAGGTCTTTTAAGCGGAGCAGGCATTAAAGTTGATTTGCCGGATCGTGCTTACCGCCCGACCGTTAATCAGGACGACCTTGAAGCAAAGGTTATGAAACCTCAGAATATTGGAAAATTACTTGAACTTGGCTCACATGATATCGGTTTTACAGGTCGTGACTGGATTCAGGAAACAAATGCAGATGTAGAAGAAATAATGGACTTGGGTTTTGATAAAGTTCGCATTGTAGCAGCAGTTCCTAATGCAATGGACGATAAAACTCTTGCTTCAAAAAGAGTAATCGTTGCAACCGAATATGAACAGATTGCCCGCCGCTGGCTTGAAAGCCGTAAACAGGATTTCTTAATCGTAAGAACTTACGGCGCAACAGAAGTTTTCCCGCCAGATGATGCAGACATGATTATTGATAACACAGCAACAGGCCGTACACTTGTAGAAAACGGACTTCGTATTGTTGATACAATCCTTACAAGTTCCACATGCATGTTCGCTTCTAAAAAAGCACTCAAAGATCCTGCAAAAAAGCAGAAGATTATGGAACTTAAAATGCTTTTTGAAGCCGTAATTGATGCACGCGACCGCGTAATGCTCGAAATGAACTGTACAAAAGAAAATTTTGATAAACTTGTAAAAGGTCTTCCTGCAATGAGAAGTCCTACCGTTGCTCCGCTCTATGGCGATAACGGTTACGCACTTAAAATTGCAGTTAAAAAAGGCGAAGTTCCAAAGCTTTTGCCGCGTCTTCGTGAACTTGGCGCAACAGACATTCTTGAATACGAATTGCGCAAAGTTCTGTAGCATTCGCACTCGACAGACTCTCGCCAAAACTAAAAACTTATAAAAAATCCCCGGCATCGTACTGGCGCCGGGGATTTTTTTTACCTTTCAGCATTCCTGATTAAGGCACAATTCTACTTGTGATAGGTTGTGTAAATTGTATTCCATTTTTCAAGAATTGCTTTCTTGTTCTTTGTAAGATATTCTACATCACGCTTTACCCACTTTACATCTTTGCTGTCTGGCAGATATTTTGATGTATATGTTGCCTTAGAGTTTGTAAGACGGAGAGTCTGGAGAGCGTTACCAAGTTCTGTTTCACCTTCCGGACTCATAAGGAAGTTAATCAAAAGTTTTGCGCCTTCTGGATTTTTACAGCCTTTAATCATTGCACAGCCAAATGCAGAAGCAGAAGTTCCTTCAGCAGGGTAAACCATCTTTATGTTTGTTGCACCAGATTTAAGCAATGTAGAAGCTCCGTCTTCATAAGTAAGGCCGACTACATATTCACCTGTCTGAACACTCTTGAAACATACAGAAGAAGAATTTACTACAACCAAGTCATTTTTAATAAGGCTTTCAATATAATCCCAGGATTCTTTACTATCGTTTCCGTATACAGACATAATGTTGCAAACATTGTTCCATGCAGCAGAAGAAGCAGCCGGATTAGAAAGAACAATCTTTCCCTTAAGCTTTGGGTTCAGCAAATCTTTGTATCCTTTGATACTTAAGCCAAGTTCTTTTTCAAGATCTGTATTTACACAGAATACAACAGTAGAAAGATGGTCAAGATTGTAAAAACCATTGTTTGATTTATATCCGTCAAGAATATCCGGTTCATATTCTGTTAGATACGGTTCAAACAAATCTGCATTCGCCATACCATCACTGTTACCAAGACCGCCCCACATTAAATCACCCTGTGGATTACTTTTTTCAGCCCGGATACGTGCCGTAAGTTCACCGGCAGAACCGTTTACAACTTCGATTGTATATCCCGGATACTTAGCTTCAAACAGATTAGTTAAGTTTCCAATATCATTTTCTGTCATTGAAGAATAAAGAACTACTCTTCCACCTTTTTTGTCTGCGTTACCGCCGGCAAAAACTGAAACACAGGTAAATGCAGCAAGCACTACCGCAACCAATACATTTTTTTTCATAATTCCTCCTAACAAAGTCGTGGCAAATTCCAATTTGCCAGACGACCCAAAATTCCTCTTTTATTTATTAATTATCCACGTAACTGTCTTTAAAAGTCCGCGTCCGGCAAACTAAAAAACAGTCCCGCGTTTAATTACAATTTAATTAAACCTGAATGTCTTCTGAACCGCTCATCTTTAAGTAAATCAGAAGAGAAACAAAGGTTAAAACCGTAAGGATTGCAGAAAAAGCACAGGCCATTCCGTAATTTCCCATTGTAATAGAAACATAGGTGCTCATCGTAAGGGTAATTGTTCTGTTGTTATACAAAATAATTGAACTTGAAAGTTCCGTTACAAGAGAAACCCAGCTTAAAATTGCTCCGGAAAGGATTCCGTTTGCCATCATAGGAACCGTGATTGCACGGAATGTTTTTAGCTTGGAAGTTCCCAGGCTTATTGAAGCTTCTTCAATGCTTATCGGGATCTGCATAAGATTTGCCGTTGCAGAACGAATCGTATAAGGCATTCGGCGTATAACAAACGACATGACCATAATAGTCATTGTTCCTGTCAGCGCAAAAGTTTTTGTACTGAACGCAATTACAAGAGCAATACCGATTACAGAGCCTGGAATGATGTACGGAATCATCGAAATAGTATCTATAAAATTATTCCAGAGACTCGCGCGGCGAACTACAAGGTAAGCAATCAATACAGAAATAATTATAATTATCAAAAGCGCAAGTCCGCTTATTACAAGAGAATTTGTAAGAGAGCGATACAGCAGTTTTCTGATGGCTGAACGGTAACTGTCTAAAGAAAATCCCTGCTTAAATACAGCCATATCGCATTTTTTGAATGAAAGATAAATAACATAAATCTGCGGCAGAAATGACAATGCAATAATCAAATAACAGTAAAAATTCATAAAGATGCCTTTCAATAAAGAAGGCTTCTTTTTCATTACCGGGTGAAGCGAATTAATAGAAAACTTAAACTTACTTGTTCCCCATTTCTGTAATGCAAAAACCAACGCGGTAATAAGAATTGCAATTACGCTGATTGTTGCCGCAAAGTGAAAGTCCGTTCCGTTTTCGCCAAGATACTGGTTATAAATTTCTACCGGGAAAGTTCTGTAACCTTCTCCAAGCAAAAGCGGTGTTCCAAAATCTGCAAACGAACGCATAAAAACAATCAGAGAAGCCGCAAGAATGGTCGGCATACAAAGCCTCAACGTAACCCTGAACACCCGCCGGATTCCAACACATCCAAGGTTGGAAGATGCTTCAAGCAAACTGTTGTCTATATTCTTAAACGCCCCATTCATGTAAATAAAAACAAGAGGAAACAGTTTTAGGGTTTCTACAAGAACAATTCCCTTTAAACCGTAAATACTTCCCATTTTTATGTGAAAAAGTTTTTCAAAGAAGACAGTAAGAATACCGGAGCGCCCTAAAAGAAGAATCCATGCATAAGCGCCAATAAACGGAGCAGACATACAGCACAGAATACTTAGAATAAAAATCAGTTTTGCGCCCTTTAGTATATAGAATGAATAAAAATAGGAAAAAGGAATTCCAATCAGTAAAGAAAAGAATGTAATTAAAAGAGCCAGTTCAAAACTGTTGGAAATCGTTTTTACATAGTACGTTTTTGAAAAAAACGTTATAAAATTCTGCAATGTAAAATGACCGTTAGAATCTATAACAGCAAGACGGAAAATCTTTATCATTGGATAAAGAAGTGTAAGCGCAAACGTTGCCATTATAGCCAGCGAAATTACAGTCCATACATCAAACTTATATTTTTTTATATGCAGCATTTTCAGGCCTCTTCGTTACTGTCGTTTTTTACACCGGTAAGAATATTTTCGCTGCCATCAGCTGTAAATATATTGATTTTTGAAATATCAAGGGCAAGTTTTACAGGGCTTCCCTGTTTTAAAAGTGCATCAATTTTTGAAACCTGAATCGTTTCTATTTCCGTTCCGTCTGCAAGTTTTACTATAAAATGAGTATTAAGGCCAAGGAATATACAGTCAGAAACAGTACCTGAAACACCAGCTGAATTTTCTGAATCAAGTAAAAATTCTTCCGGTCGAATTGAAACTACTACATCCTGATTTTTCTTGAATTCTTCGCGAACATTTTGAATTTCAACTTCATAATCAAGTAAAGAAAGATAGCATTTGCCGTCTTTTACAGTTAACGTTCCGTTCATTAAATTACTGCGGCCGATAAATGAAGCAACAAATGTATTTGCAGGACGCTGATAAATATCTTTTGGAGAACCAATCTGCTGTATAACGCCGCCATTCATTACAGCAATACGGTCTGAAACAGCCATTGCTTCTTCCTGATCATGGGTAACGTAGATTGTTGTAATTCCTATCTGCTTCTGCATACTTCTGATTACAGAGCGCATTTCTACGCGGAGTTTTGCATCAAGATTAGAAAGCGGTTCATCCATTAAAAGAACATGCGGTTCAATACACAATGCACGGGCAATTGCTACGCGCTGCTGCTGTCCGCCAGAAAGCTGGTTAGGCATGCGCGAAGCATATTGTTCAATCTGCATAAGTTTTAAGAATTTATCTGTGCGGATTTTTATTGCATCTTTAGTCATTTTGCTGTTGGTAAGACCAAATTCAACATTTTTCCGTACAGAAAGATGAGGAAATATAGCGTAGTTCTGGAAAACCATTCCGATGTTTCTCTTTGAAGGATCTAAATCATTAATTCTTTTATCATCAAAATAAAAATCTCCGCCTTCTATTGAATTAAAACCTGCAACCATTCGCAGCAAGGTTGTTTTTCCACAGCCGGAAGGACCAAGAAGTGTAAAAAATTCGCCAGGACGAATATTCAAATTAAGTTTGTCTATGATTGTTTTACCGTCAAAGATTTTTACGGCATCTTTTATAGTTATTCCAACACCCATTTTTTCTTCATCTCCTAGATATTTTGCTGAATTTATTGTAATTGCTTTTTTGAATTAGTCGACTTTTATAAAGTTATCTATTTTTTACATTACTTACAAAACATAGGGAGCGACCGCCTCTTTGAGGCGGTCGCTCCAAGGCGGTCTTCGCATAGCTACGACCGAGACTCGCTCAAAAGTCACCTCGTGACTTTTGCCGGCTTCGCCGTCGCTCCCTATGTTGTAAATTCTATTTAAATGCTTTATTCTTATTTAATAATATTTTCAATTTTAAAGAGGTACTGTATATGAATGAGCACAGCGAAGAAATTCTTGCCCTTTTGCGTGAAAACGCCCGACTTTCAATTAACGACATAGCCGCCATGACTAAGCTGGAAGCCGCCGATGTACAGGCCATTATCCGTCAGATGGAAGACAGCGGCATAATCATGAAATATGCTGCAATCGTAAATCCGGAAAAAGATAAAGAAACCAAAGATAAGGTTCGTGCAGAAATAGAAATTCAGGTTACTCCGCAGCGTGAACATGGTTTTGATGCAATTGCAGACCGTATCTGGCGCTTCCCGCAGGTAAAATCGCTTTATTTGATGAGCGGCGGATACGATTTAAAGGTAATCATTGAAGGTGACAACCTTAAAGAAGTTGCTTTCTTTGTTTCAAGCAAACTTTCAACTCTTGAAGGTGTTCGTTCTACAAAAACACATTTTATTTTAAAGACATATAAAGAAAATGATATTGTTTATGCAGAAGTTGAACGCGACCGACGTGAAGGAGTAACTGCATAATGAATACCCGCGAAGATAAATTCTCTTCAAAAATGCTTTCGATTCCGCCATCTGGAATCCGTAAGTTTTTTGAAATGATTATAGGTCGTGATGATATAATATCACTTGGTGTCGGCGAGCCGGACTTTTCTACTCCATGGCTGATTCGCGAAGAAGCTTTTTACCACATGGAAAAAGGTCAGACTTCCTACACCTCAAACTGGGGACTTTTAGAATTGCGTGAAGAGATTGCAAAATATCTTGAACGCTACAAGCTCTATTATGACCCGAAATGCGAAATACTTATAACGGTTGGAGTTTCAGAAGCGGTAGACGCTATTTTGCGTTCAGTTTTGAATCCCGGGGATGAAATTATTGTCTGCGAGCCGTGCTACGTAAGTTATCAGCCGCTTGCAGAACTTTGTAACGTAAAACTGATTCACCTTGATACAAGCGTAAACGGATTCTACCCGACAGCAAAACAGATTGAAGAAGCAATTACACCAAAGACAAAGGCAATAATGATTTGCAGCCCGAGTAATCCGACAGGCCGCATAATCCCTGCCGATGAGCTTGAAAAAATTGCCGACGTTATAAAAAAGCATCAAATCTGGTGTTTAAGCGATGAAGTTTACTGCGAATTAGTTTATGACGATCACAAACATGTTTCCATTGGAAGTTTTCCTGGAATGAAAGATTATACAATCGTATTAAACGGCTTCAGCAAAGCTTTTGCTATGACCGGCTGGCGAATTGGTTTTATTGCCTGTCCAAAAGATTTAATGGCACAGGTTCACAAGCTGCATCAGTATTCAACAATCTGTGCACCAATTATGAGTCAGTTCGGTGCTGCTGAAGGACTTCGTAACGGCTGGGCAGAAGTTGAAAAAATGCGCGTAAGCTATCAGCAGAGAAGAAATTTAATGTATAAGGCTTTTATGGATATGGGCTTACCGGCTGCTGAACCGGAAGGCGCATTTTACATGTTCCCGGATATTCGTTCAACAGGGCTTACTAGCGAAGAATTTGCTACTAAGCTAATAGAAGAATATCAGGTTGCTGTAGTTCCAGGAAACGTTTTTGGTAAAGCCGGTGAAGGATTTGTGCGCTGCTGCTATGCAACCGGTACCGAAAAAATAAAGGTTGCCATGGAACGAATCGCAAAAATGGTAAAAGACCTTAAAAGCTAAATTTAGACTTAAAATTTGCCGATAATGAAGGAAGGAGTTTTTGGCGGATGTTAAACTTGTATATACTTGGAACTGCGGGCGTAATAATTCTTGCTGCAGTTGCAATAGGATTTTTTATTTCTTCAAAAAAGGATTCTTCATCTAATAGTGCTGTACCAGATAAAAAGAAGGATTCTAAAATTATAAAGGAAGCAACAAAAAAATTACGACAGGATCCACATCACGCCTCTTCCCTCATTGCGCTTTCAGACTGTTATTATCGTCAGCACGATTTTGAAAAAGCATTTCCACTGTACAATACTCTTGTAGATATTGTAAAACTTCACCCGGAAATTGACGAAGCTACCGTTGCAATCAGACAGGGAATCTGCGCCATAAAACTTGGCAAAATCCAGGAATCGTTTAAAGGTCTTGGAATTGCCATGCAGAAAAAGCCCAATGACTTTGACACATGCTATTACTTGGGCTACGCCTGTTTCCAGAATAACGATTATCCGCATGCCGTTTCCTGCCTGAAAAAGGCACTTCTTATAAATCCGGATGCAAATCAGGTTTTTGAGCCACTTGGGAAATCTCTTTATAAATCCGGCAAATTTAAGGAGAGCCTTAGATTTTTGCGCCGTACAATTGATGAGCATCCGGATGACAAGGAATCATTGTTTGAAATTGCCGATGCAATGTATGAATCTGGCTACGGCGACAAAGCTATGAAAATTTTCATGCATCTTCGCCCGGATCCGGTTTTTGGGCCAAGGTCTTGCCTTGCAGCCGGAAAGATGCATTTTAATGCAAAACAGTATGAAAAAGCCCTGCAGGATTTTTCAATCGGCTTGAAAATCCCTGATTTGGCGCCGGAAGTCCTTGTTGACCTTAACTACAATCTGGCACAAACATGTTTTGCAATGAACAAAATGGGGCCTGGCCTTGATGCATTAAAGCAGATTCAGGCAATTACCCCGAATTACAAAGATGTTTCTACTTTAATTTCCCGTTATCAGGAATTGAATCAGAATTCAAACCTGAAAACCTACCTTATGTCTGGCACAAGTGATTTTGTTGCCCTTTGCCGCAAGGTTGTTGCCACCTACTACAAAGGTGCATTTGTAAAAGTATCTGACATTTCTATAAATCAGGAAGGTGCAGACATTCTTTGCCAGGTTGAATCTGCAAAATGGGAAGATACAGAATTATTCCGTTTTTACAGAACAAGCAGCGTTGTTGGCGAACTTTATGTGCGCGATTTCCATGCAAAAATCAAGGATACAAAAGCAGATAAAGGCGTTTGTCTTGCCGCAGGTCTTTTTAGCGAAGGCGCACACAAATATACAGAAGGCCGCCCGATTGATCTTGTAGAAAAAGATGTTCTTGTAAAAATGCTTAAAAAGGTTGATACAATCAACTAAGTAAAAGCACACAAACAAAAAAAACTGCTAAACTCTAGGGGAGCCTTGGTTTAAGCAGATAGAGGCTTTTGGATTATTACAAGATTTCGTTCCCGCTGTTCTTTATCTTCTGAATCAGTTAAAAACGGAACATAAAGTTCTTTTACAGTGTATTCTGGAACAATTGAAGAAATTTCATTCATTTCTTCGGTAATTTTTTGTTTTTTTGCCTTATATGCTGCAAGAAATCCGCCGGGAACAATCATAGAAAGCAAAGTTTTTATCATTTTTTTATCTAATGGCCGGAATGCACGAAAAACAGCAATATCTATGCTGTCAGGCTTAACTTTTTCTGCTTCGATATTTTTTACAGTAACATTAGATAAACCCATGATTGCTGCACAATTTTCCAGAAACGCACAGCGCTTGCTCATCCGCTCTACTAAAACAAAATTATAATCAGGCATGGCCGCTGCCAGAGGAATTCCTGGAAGGCCACCGCCAGAACCAATGTCCCCGATAATAATACTTCCATGCATGGAATTATCACCGCAGCCATGAATGCTTTTAGGCTCTAATGTAGAATTCTCTGTTGCAAGATTGTTTTTTGAGGAATTTCCTGTAGAAAGTTTTTCGATTAAGGATTTTAATTCATTTACCGCAGAAAGACTGTCTAAAATATGATTTACGGCAATTTCGTCGTAATCATCGGTATTTACAAGGTTATAGGCCGAATTAAAAAGATTCAATTCTTTTATATAACAATCAAACTTAGGCAAAAGAGATTTTATTTGTCCGTCTTCAAAATTCAGTTTTGAAAGACCTTCAGAAAGATAATCAGTCATTTATTTAAGTTCCTGAAATTCACTCCGCAAAAAATCCTTACAGTTTTTTAGAAAGAGCAGAAGTTTTTACCGTCAGAAGAAAATCAATTGCCACATCATCATTTGAATCGTGAATCGAAATAAATCCGCCTGTTTTATATGCGTTCAAATCTTCCAGTTTAGAAACCGCTATAAGAGGCGAATCTTCATTCTTTAAAATCTGATTTACGGCGCTGGTAACTTTATAAACATATTTGCCGTTCTGCGTTCCTTCCGCTGTAAAAAGAAAATAGAAAGTTTCCGTACACGGCTTTGTTCCCTGCGAATACCTGAAATCACCAGTTAGCAAAAAAGCGCCGTTCTGTTCAATTCCGCTGAAATAAAGATTGTAACAAGCCGGCTGAAGATTTTGTCCGTTAACTTCAAACCTTAGTATTGAAACCTCTTCTTCCGAGTCAGAAAAAGAAGCATTTTTGGACTTTGTTTTTTCTTCTTCAGATGATTCAAAATCGGTTTTGGCATTATCCAATTCTGAAATTACAGAAGAAAGCTTTACATTTTTATCAAGCAGTAGATTTTTTATATTCGATAAAAAACCCTGGGATTTCATTCTTAAAAAATCAGCAGAGGTTGTAAGTTTTTTTTCTTCAAAATGTTCTGATCCTTCTGATTTTTCTGATTCAGCCAGGTTTTCAGCAGTTTCAGATTCGTCGTTATTGTGAACCCTGGCAGGAATTTCTGTTATGTTTGTTTTACCAGGTGTGTACAAAGAATTTGGAGAAGAATTAACAAGAGGCGTTACAACCTGTGGCATTTTACTGTTTGATTCATTATTTTCCTGTGCATAAACGGCAGAAAGTTTACAAATTCCTGAATCAAAAAGAACAGAAAGTAATACTACAAGAATCGATAATTTTACAGAATTTCTGCTATAACTGTGCAAGACTTTCCTCCACATATTCAAGACGCTGAGTAAGCTGGGCTATTGTCTTATTCAGGCGGTCACGCTCTTTTTCAAGTTTTTCCTTTGGATCCGACTCTGTAACTTTCTTCTTCATCATGGCACGAACAGAATCCGGAGCTTTGCCTGAAAGCAGCTGCTGTTCTGCGGATTTTCGGTCTTCATCCTTCTTTATAGAAGAAAGCATTTTCATGTTATCAAAACCGACGGCAGGATTTACCTGTGCCAAGGAAACTTTTGTAATATCCTTAGCTGAATTTCTAGGCAGACATAAAACTCTGTCTAAATAATCTTCATAACGAATACCGGCATCTTCACAAAGTGTGTGAGCTTTTGCAAGGAGTTTTCCAAATTCCTGCATCAGGCGGCCATTTGCTTCCAGATATTCAGTCTTTATTTTCTTGGTAAGTTCTTCAAGTTCCGGAGAATTTTCTATGCCGAGAACGTAATAGCCTTTCTGTTCGGCAATTTCCAAAAGTTCATGAAATTTTGCCCAGAATTCCTGAGTGTGAACTTTTGATCCTTTTGGCGGAAAACGTCCGCCACTTTCTGCAAGCTGTTTTTCGTTTATAAGATGATGAGTGTATTCGTGAACGGCAGTATAAATCAGCATATTATCTGATTTGAAATTTTTATTATGAAGAAGAATTTCATGTGTTTCCGGTTTATACAGGCCGTTAACTTTTTTGCTGGACTTTCCTGTAAGCGTTACGGAAAATTCCATAGAGGTTTCCTGTATATCAAGCAGAATCTGCTTTATTTTTTCGTTATCCAATTATATCTCCCACAAATTAACATTTATAATAACATATTACAGGCAATTATGAAAGCCGACTGCATGAGCATGTTAGGGCATGTGAGTGTATGCGCTTAACTTTGCGTTGACGAAGTTGCAATTGCTATGCAAAACCGAAGCTGGAAATCCACCGCTTGTGCGCATACTGCCATTAAAATCTGGAGTCCGTCATTTTATAGAGTCCGCATAGGCGAATGTGGCGTGGCTCAACTTAAAAGCAAAAAAGTCAGGAATTCAGTTTAAGACACCCATGTAATTCAAGATAATTGAAGCTGCAACTGTTGCAGCACTTTCTGTCCGTAAAATTCGCGACCCCATACTGCATCTGGTAAAACCGTTTTTTTCCAAAAGGGTTCGCTCCTTTTCAGTCCAGCCGCGCTCGCTGCCAATAGCGGCTATTGCGGCAAAGCGCGCAATACCGCCAGCCGGCGCGAGCGCGCCAACAGCATTTTCCCGTACCGGTATTGCAGATTCCAAATGATTTTTCTCAGCACCCTGCACCGATGAAATTTCAAAAAGCTTCTGTTCAATAAACTCCTTAAGGGAACACTTTGCTCCAACATTGTCTAAGGCAATCTTTAAAACAGGAATATCAGTTTTTTTGTTTTCTTCCGATTTTTCGCAGTCCGTAACACAATCTGCAAGATTTTTGTGCATATAAAGCTTCGGAATATGCGTGCTTCCAGCTTGAACAGTTCCGTCTAAAAGCATTTTATAAGCTGCACCTTTTTCAAGCAGGTTTGACTGAAGATAGGATTTTTCTCCTAATTCTGTACCTGTTAAATGAATGGAATTTGAACCAAGCCCTGCTAAATCCCGAAGAAGTCTTTTTAACTGAATCGGACGTGGAAAACCAATAATCATGCTTAAAGGATACAAAGGTTTCTCATTTTCGTTTCCGCCAGATTCGGCAGTGTCGCCTGTAAACGAAAACTCTATCGAAACCTTTGGATTTATTTTTGTAATAACGGCTTTTCCACTTTGTCCTTCTATTATTCCGGCCGTAAAGGAATCGCCCTCTTTCTTATGCAAGACCTTTAGAATATGCTCGGCACGTTCATCATTCCATGCAAGAGGCTGTTCAATTTCTTCTTTTGAAAAAAGACAAATATTCATTGAAGGGCAGTATACCAAAGCAAGTACCGGCTGACAAGCAAGCGGCAAAAAGGTGATGTAAATAAAATTGCACTGAAATATAAAAAAGTGATACAATGTATTTATGTTTGAAAAAGAAAAATTATCACCTGCGCAAACAGTAATTCAGTCAGTTTGCCGCATTAAAAAAAATGAACGAGTTTTAATCATTTCAAATCCTTCTATGTCTCAGATGGCACAAAGCCTTTATGTTGCCGCAAAAGAAGTAGAATCAGAGCCAGTTTTGATTTTTCAGGGCATGCGAACTTTAATGGATAAAGCTTCGCCTGAGGTAATTGCCGCAATAAAAACAGAACCAGACGTAATTTTATCAATTTCTGAACAGAAACTTGGTAAAGACGGCGAAGCCATTGCAAATCCGTATATTGGAGAAAACGGCGAAAAATACGACAGTATTTTTAACTATCTTCTGGAAGGCAAAAAATCAATCCGTGCCGTATGGACTCCAGGACTTACGCCAGACATGTTTGAGCGTACCGTCTGTATTGATTATAAGCAGCTTGCTCTAAATTGCGAAAAACTTTGTAAAAAGTACGAAGGCGTAGATTACGTTAGCGTAAAAGCTCCTGGCGGAACTGACGTAAAAGTTCCGGTTTACGGACGAAAAGCATTCAGCGATGACGGAGATTTTTCAAAGCCGGGCAACGGCGGAAATATTCCTGCCGGCGAAGTTTTTATAAGTCCGTTAACAGGCAATGGAGACGCTGCAAATCCTTCCGGCGTACAGGGAACAATCGTTTTTGACGGTTCTATGTCATTCAGTGACGGTGATTCTATTATTGAAACTCCTATAAAAATCGATATAAATGCAGGTTTTATTACAGAGATAACAGGCGGCGAAGAAGCAAAGCGTCTTTTAAAATCTGTTACCGATGCAGAAAAAACTGCAGTTTCCATGGAAAAAGAAGGCAAATTGCCGGAAGGCATGGGCGAAGTTTACGCAAAAAATGCCCGCGGAATTGGAGAACTTGGAATAGGTCTTAATCCTGCGGCAATTATAAGCGGTAACATGCTTGAAGATGAAAAAGCATTCAGAACATGTCATTTTGCCGTTGGAATGAATTACGACGGGGATGAACCATGCCTGATTCATCTGGACGGAGTTGTCCGCAATCCTACGATTGTTTTTCACTATAAAGACGGAAGTGAATTCACAGTTCTTCAGGAAGGAATTTTGCAAAAACTGTAAAAAACAGAAAATGCAAAGTTGCATAAAGTGTAGAAGTAAAAACTATGCTTAAGCAGATTGGTCATGCAGTAACATCGCGGTTTTCTCAATACAGATACACGGTTGGATTTTTTGGAAAAATCCTGCGAGGGCTTGTACCGTTTATTCTGCAGGGACACGCGTCTTACAAAATTCTTGTAATGCAGATTCTTTTTACATTTGTTGAAGCCCTGGGCATTTCTTCCATGCTTGCACTGGGAATAGGAGCTGCGGTAAATGTTTTTGGAGCATCGTTTTTAGCAAATATTTCACAGAATCAGCTTATCTATCAGCTTTTAATAATTGCAATTACAAGGGAACTTGGGCCTTTACTTACTGCATTTTTGATTATTGCACGCTCAGCAACTGCGATTGCCACGGAAGTTTCGGGCATGGTAATAAGCCACGAAATAGAAGCTTTTGTTTCAATTGGAATTGACCCGATTGAGCACATTGCAATTCCAAGATTTTTGGGCGTAACGATTTCGCTTTTGCTTTTAAATATCTATTTCTGTATTTTCGGACTGTTCGGTTCATTCTTTGTAACACTGCTTATAAATCCTCTGCCTGCAAGTGAATATTTTAACAATCTGCTTCAGGTAATAACAATAAAAGACCTGTTCATTACGTTTGTAAAAAGCATTGCCTTTGGTATGATAATTTCAACTTTTGCCCTGCTTCATGGTTTTTCGGTAGAACGCGCAAGTACAGAAATCCCGATTGCTGCCTTACGCGCGGTAACAAGTGCATTTGCCTGGTGTGTACTGGCAGACGTTATTATTTCAATTCTTTATTATATTTCCTGAGAAATAATTTCTAAAGAAGTGTATAGAAAGCTGGTAAATAAGAATATGGAAAACGGCGGAGAATCAATAACAGGCAGCAACTTAAATGACAAAGACTTAACTGTCGTCGAACCAAACAAGCAAAATGAGCCGAACGGGCAAAACAGTTCAGAAACTATAATCGAATTAAAAGATGTTTCCTTTGAAGTTCAGGGACAAAAAATCGTTAACAATATTTCCTGTAAATTTGAAAAAGGAAAAACCTATGCTTTAATCGGAACTTCAGGTTCCGGAAAAAGTTCCGTGCTTAAAATCGCTGCAGCTCTTATTCTTCCAACATCCGGGAAAGTTCTGTACAAAGGCGGCCTTGGTGATCTTTGTGGCGGCATAAGCGGTAACAGCGACATAGGACAACACAAAGACAAAGGTATTCTTGACAGCATCGGTGACTTCCGTGGCATAGTAAGCCACCACCATAAAGACAATGACGAAAAAGGCATTGATATTTTTAAAATGCACAAAAAAGAAACAAAAGAATTCCGTCTTCATTCTGCATTTGTTTTTCAGGATTCGGCATTGTGGGCAAACCAGTCAATCCGCCAGATTCTTGAACTTCCGATAAAATTTCATTTTCCCAAAATGCCGGCAAAACAGCGGACTCAAAAAATAAAGGAAGCTGCGGAACTTGTCGGCTACAAACGTTCACTTGATATCCGCCCGGCAGCACTTTCTATGGGAGAGCAAAAACTTATTGCGTTCGCACGCGCAATCATAAATCAGCCGGACTTAATTTATCTTGACGAATGGACAGAATCTTTAGACGATTTTTCGGCAAACAGACTGTTGAACATAGTCCAGGGTTTTAAACAGCAGAAAAAAACAATAATTTATGTTTCGCACGATCTGGAAATAATTCAAAAACTTGCAGATTACATCTATATAATAGAAAAAGGTTCTCTTTACAAAATAATAAAAAAAGAAGATATGGAAACAGACAAAGAACTGATATCATTAATAAAGAAGGAATTGGGAAATGAAATTTAAAATCCGTTATGCAGACCAGATTGTCGGTTTTTTAACAATAACAGCAGCGATAATTATTGTTGCAATAATCATTCTTGTAGGCGGAAAACAAAGATGGTTTGCAAAGGATTATCATTATTATACCAATTTTGATTCCGCAAGCGGTCTTAGCGTTGGAATGGCCGTTCAATTTAAAGGTTTTACCATCGGAAAAGTTGAATCCATTTCTCTGGAAAAACAATCCAAAACCGAACGAGTCCGTGTTAATTTTAAAATCTTTGATACATATCACGAATGGCTTCATATAGGCTCTGTTGTAGATTTGATTATAAGCCCTATCGGACTTGGAAATCAGTTTTTATTCTATCCGGGAACAGGAAATCTTTTTCTGGAAGACAATTCGTTTATTCCTCTTGTTGATTCCACAGAAGGAAAAGAATTTATAAAACGCGGACTTGTAAATGTTCCTAAAAAAGACGATACAATTTCAAACATTATTGCACAGGCAAATAAAATTATGGCGAACACTGCCTCAATTTCTGGCAGAATTGATGATGCGCTTGCAGGCAAAGGTGATGCACCTCTTACAAACACAATGCATTCCGTTGAATTTGCAACAGGAAATCTTTCCATAATAACAGGAATAATTAAAAGCGATATTTTAGAAATTACAACCAACTTAAAAACACTTTCCGGCGCATTAAGCGCAGCCGCAAATTCTCCACAGGGAGCCGTTCCCGCACTGGTAGATCCGGACGGGCAGATTTTTCCAAAACTTGCCGAAATTCTTGACCATACTTCAAAAAGCATTGAAAACCTGGAAAAAGCAACTGCAGCACTTCCGTCGCAGGTTCCACAGATTTCTTCGCTCATAAGCGAACTTCAAATTGCATTGCAGGATGCAGAAGATGTTATGAACGCACTTAAAAATAATCCGCTACTAAAAAAAGGTGTGCCGGAACGGATAAACACAGAAACCACCGGAACAAATCCGCGGGATATCGAATTTTAACCGGGGTTTATTTTTATTTTAGAAGAATTAAAAAGAAGCATTTATCGGACAAATAAACGGAGGCATGAATAAATGAATCAGCATAATGAAAGTAATATTGTGAATAAGACAGCCTGTTTTCCAAACTTGTGCAGAAGTTTTACAGGCACCGGCCATTTTTCATGCCGCAAAGCACTTTACAAATTCTGTACATTGCCTGTACTTGCGTTTTTTGTGTTGTCCTGTTCTTCTGCCCCAAAACGTCCCAGTCAAATTTCTACAACATACAATCTTGCCGTAAATCAGCTTGATATGGGAAATGTAGAATCAGAACGCGGAAATTACAAGCATGCAGAAAATCTTTTGGACGAAGCATGGCGCTTAGCCGTAAGTGTAGATTCTGTAGAACTCAGGATTTTAACACAGCTTTCTTTCGGAAACCTTGCATTTTACCAGAACAATCAGGCAGAAGCTGAAAAAATGTGGCAGCGCGCATTGGATGAAGCAAACGCTGAACAAAATCAGGAACTTATTGCACTTTCAAAAATATATCAGAGCCGCGGAACACTTTCATGGGGAAGTCATGCAGACGTACAGGAAAGTGTGCATAGCAGTACTCAAAATGCAAAGGTCGGCGCACAAGACACGGCTCAGTCCAATGCGCAGGAAAATGCGCGGCGGGTAATTCAGACTGTTACAGAACAGATGGGATATCTAAAAAAATCAAATCAGCTGTACACAGCTTATGCATGGCTTCTTTTAGGCTTTGCAAAAAAACAGCTTGGCCAGTGGCAGCAGGCGGAAGAGCATTTTAAAACTGCCGAAAAGATTCATGAAGATATGCTTTATCTTGAACTTGCCGCCTATGACTGGTATGCAATTTCTTCCGTACGCTCTGTAGCAGGTCAATATGAACAGGCGGTAAAAGCCATGCAGAATGCAATAAGCTTTGACCGCCGCGCAGAAAACACTTACGGACTTGGAAATGACTATCTGGCACTAAGCGAAATATACAAAAAGGCCGGAAAACCAGAACAGTCACAGGAAGCACGCAATCGTTCTAAAGAGATTTTTGCCTCTTCCTCACTTTTGAACACTCCGGATTGAGCCCATTTTTGTACGCATCTGACGTACATCGTTTAAATATTCCTGCAATCCGGCAGAATCTTCACTGTTTATAAGGGTCTTCATTTTCTGCATTTCGTTTATAAAATTATCTATGTGACCGATTAGTTTTTCCTTATTAGAAATAAATAATTCAGTCCAAAGGTTTGCATTTATAAGCGCAATGCGCGTAAGGTCTTCAAAACTTCCGCCGCCAAAGGCCGTAATCTGTTCGTCAGGTGCACTTTCTACAAGAGCACTTGCAATTACGTGGCAAAGCTGGCTTGTAAAACCAATTTTATAATCATGTATGTCGCAGGTAGTTTCTGTAATTCTGGTAAATCCCATTTCTCCGATTAAAAGACGCATGGTTTCAAGGTTTTCTGCCTTGTTATAGCTCTGCGGAATCAACAGGTAATTATGATTTATAAAAAACTTCGCATTGGAAGCTGCATAACCTTCTTTTTCTCCGCCAGCCATCGGGTGGCCTATTATAAAATCAACATCATCCCTAAGAATTTCTGGCAGTTTTTTTTCAAAAATTCCTTTTACACCGGAAATATCCGTTACAATCGCACCGGTTTTAAATTCTTCCCTGTGCTCAACAAGAAAATCCAGAGTAGCATGCGGATAAAGGCATATAAAAAGGACATCGCATTCCGGAATCATTTTACTTACCTGATCAGAAGTAAAAACAGCATCTACAACGCCTTCATGCATGGCAGAATCAAGACAGGCTCGGCTTCGGTTACAGGCTAAAATCCGGCCTTTGGCACCATTCTGGCATAGAATATTTTCTCTGATTGATTTTGCGAACGAGCCTCCCATTATTCCAAGCCCGACAATTCCATAAGTAAGATTCTTTAATTCCATTTTTTACCTCATGCAGTATGCTTTGTACGCGTGGCGGAGTAAAATGTTTTGCATAGAATTTTGTTCCGGCACACGCTGATTTATTTCAGATTCTTTCAGTTTTAATTATAGCCGATTTTCCACGATTTTTATAGTAGTGCTTCGATGTATGCGCTTGTTGCTGCAAAAATAAATATCACAATGGCAGTCGAACGCAAAAAACATCTTATTGACTAAAAGCCCGGTTTTCTGATAATATAATTTCCACATCGGGCCATTAGCTCAGTTGGTTAGAGCAGAGGACTCATAATCCTTTGGTCCTTGGTTCAAGTCCAAGACGGCCCACGCTAAACCTGCTTTAGGAAACTAGAGCAGGTTTTTTTTATGTCTTTTTATAATCTTTTAAAAAATAATCCTTGCGTTATGGAAAAAGTGGTTGTATCCTATAAGTACAAAATAAGAATAAATCCTTTATCCATATATTTTGTTGTTGCTTAAAAGCCATTGCATTTTTGCAGTGGCTTTTTTTTCTTTAAAACTAACCGGTAAAACGACTAACACCTGAAAATCAAAATATGCCTGAACGACTTGACATAAACCTGTTCAATAAAATCCAAAAAAAGATTACTATATTCACCATGAAAAATAATTTAGTTTTTGAAGGCGTACGCGACGGGTTTCCGATCGGGCTCGGTTATTTTACAGTTGCCTTTTCTTTAGGAATCATTGCAAAAAATGCAGGTCTTACTCCGCTTCAGGGCTTCGTAGCAAGTATTTTAAATAAGGCTTCTGCCGGGGAATTTGCCCTGTACAATGCAATTCAGGCACAGGTCAGCTACCTTGAAGTAGCTGTTATAAGTCTTGTTGTTAATGCGCGTTATCTTCTTATGAGCTGTGCATTAAGCCAGCGCTTTAATCCAAAAACAGCTTTCGTGCACCGTTTAGGTGTTGCATTCGGTCTTACTGATGAAATTTTCGGCATTATGATTGCCCGTAAAGGTGATATTGAGCCATTGTATAATTACGCCGCAGTGTTTGTTGCAGCCCTGTTATGGAGTTCCGGAACTGCCTGTGGAATTATAGCGGGAACCTTTTTACCAGCAAATATTGTAAGTGCCCTTTCTGTTGCGCTTTACGGAATGTTCCTTGCAATTATTATTCCACCGGCAAAAAAGAACCGCACAATAATGATTTGCGTTATTGCAAGTTTTGCTTCAAGTTATTTATTTAAGATTTTGCCGCTTGTTTCAAACCTTTCTTCCGGCAACAAAACAATTATTCTTACAATTGTAATTTCATCTCTAGCAGCAATATTTAAGCCAATAGAAACAAACAGAGAATCAAATTCCTCTGATTCTTCAGAAAAATGCGAAATTTCCGCAAATTCTTCAACAAACGGAGAGAAAAATGCATAACACATATATTTATATTTTAACCGCGGCCATTGTTACATATTTTATCCGAGTTCTTCCTTTAACATTAATCAGAAAACCAATACAGAGCCGTTTTATAAAATCGTTTTTGTATTACGTTCCTTATGTAACACTCGCTGTTATGACTTTTCCTGCAATTGTTGAAGCAACACAAGTTCCGCTTGCAGGTTTTATTGCACTGGCTTTAGGAATTATTTTTTCATTTATCGGACTGGGGCTTTTCCCTGTTGCATGCATATGCTGTATGACAGTTTTTATAATTGAATCGATTATATTGTAATACGCTGAAGCATGTAATTTTACCACTGTTTGTAACTATATCGCAGCTATAGAGTAGCTTTCAGCGCATGTTTTCTGGCAATTAAAATCAGCCTGTTTATCATATTCTGAATTGAATACACAAGGCTTATTCCAACTGCAATTCCAAGCGCATATGTCATTGTAGTTCTTAAAAACTGATTTGCAGCTTCGGTTGAGCCTTGCACAAAGTTTTCCATGGTTTTGTACAACAGGCCTCCGGGAACAAGTGGCATCAAAGCAATAATCAAAAACTGGTTTGAAGGTGTTTTATGAAGGCGTGCAAGAACTTCTGCACATGCGGCAGACCAGATGCTTGCAAGCATTGAAGAAACAAAAATATTTAAATCATAATACTGACAGACTAAAAATATTATCCAGCAGATAGTTCCGTTAAGCGAAGATTCCAGCAAAAAACGTTTACGAAGATTGAACATAAGGGCAAATCCTAAAGAACCAAGAAAAGCCATAATTATTTGAAGTGTATAATTCATTTTTGCTTTTCTCCTAGAAAAAATTACCTGCCAGAACTGCTGAAGCAAAGCCAAAAGCAAGGGCACCGGCCCAAAGAATCGTTTCTGCAAAACGCATGATTCCGGTAATTGTATCGCCTACAAAAATATCTTTTAAGGCGTTGCACATTGCAAGCCCCGGAATAAGAATCATTATGTCGCCGATTATTATCTTATCAATGTGAAGATTTAACGGAAGCGCATTGCATATAAATATGCATAACAGCCCTGTTAAAAACGTACAGAAAAAATTGAAAAAAACTATATTATTGCAGATTTTAGCCAGTTTTTTCTGCATAGCCCAGATAAAGACCGCAAGAACTGAAGCAACCGCAGCATCAAGCATCGTACCGCCAAAAAACATTGCAAAACTTGCCGCGGCGATTATATCGCCTAAAAGCACTTTTACTTTACTTACAGGCTCCGCCTTTATTTCGGCAAGTTTTATTTCAAGCTCAGAAAGAGTAAGTTTCTGGCTGCAATAATTTCTGGAAAGCGAATTGATGTTTTCAAGGCGCCTGAAATTTGTTGAAGGACTTGCTGTAATTCTTCGCGTTTGAGTATAGGATTCATTTCTTGAAATTTTCATCGTAACAATTATGCTCGAAGTAATTGCAAGAACGTCCATATACTCCGCACCATAGGCTTTTCCTATGTGAATTAGAGTCTGTTCAATTCTATGTACATCTGAGCCGTTTTCCATCATAATACGGCCCATGTCTAAAAAAATTCCAAGCGCCTTTTCGTGATTATTCATCAGTAGTTAATTTTATTTGCATCAATATCTTTTAGAGTTAAAGCACCTGTCATGCGCATTGCATCTTCAAGTTCGCCTGCAATTTTCTGGATATAAAGGCTTACGCCTTCTTCTCCACCGCCATAAACAGCAGTTACAAACGGACGGGCAATTACAACACCATCTGCACCAAGAGCCAGAGCCTTAAATACATCCGTTCCTGTACGGATTCCGCCATCAACCAAAACTTTCATCTGTCCGTCAACAGCTTCTACAATATCTGAAAGAACGCTTGCTGTCGGTTCGCACTGATCCAATACACGACCGCCATGGTTAGAAACTATAATTCCCTGTGCACCAGCCTGCAATGCTTTTATAGCACCTTCTTCCGTCATTATTCCTTTAATGATAAAAGGAATTCCTGCGGCTTTTATAATTTCTGCAAGTTCTTCTACAGACTTACTTCCGGCTGGAGGTGTAAGATTTTTTAAGAATGGAAGACCTGCGGCATCAATATCCATTGCCATTGCGAACGGATGAGAAGCCATTACAAGAGCCATTTTTTCTTTTATTGTTTCAATGTTCCAGGGTTTTACCGTAGGAACGGCTGCACCATTGCATTTTGCTATTGCCTGGGCAGCGGCTTTCATAACATCCGGATTCGTTCCATCACCTGTAAAAGCTGCAATTCCTTCTTTTGCACATGCAGAAGTTAAAACTTCGTTGTATTTTACATCATCGTAAGCATCACTGTAATGAAGCTGAACAGCACCTACCGGTCCTGCAAAAAACGGATATTTAAATTTCTTACCAAACAATTCTAAAGACATATCTACAGGAGACTGTTTATAGATTGTATCCATTCTAAGCCTGATTGACTGCCATGCGTTGTAATTCAAAATTGCAGTATCGCCTACTCCTTTTGAGCCAGGACCTGGAATTGTGTTTTTACATGCCAATCCGTTACAGATTGGACAAGCCTTGCATTTTCCCTGAGAATTTGAGCCGGCAAAATTTTTGCGGGCATTTTCAATTACTTCCTGATATGTCATTTTTCCCCCGTTTGTGTGCCTTTTCAGCACTGTATACAGAATAGCTTACACTTGATTTTCTGAATTTGAAAGAGAATCTTCTATTTTATATTCATGACCCGTGTATAGTTTGAACTGTTCATAACCCTGATATTTTAACATTGGAAGCCCGTTACAAACCTCGCAGCCGGCGGCTTCTGCTTGAGCCATTACCGGCGTTAATTCCGGAGTGTAGATAATGTCAAATATCTTTTCTTTCCCGGAAAAATCGTAAAACCAGATAGGGTTATTCTGCTCATTAGGAGCATCAGTAGCCCCCATTCCAACGGAAGTTGTCTGAATAATAAGAGAAGAAAATTTTTCCAGTTTTTTTGTACTTTCCGGAGAAAGGAGCGCATAATCAAAGCCAAATTTTTCGGCAATTCCCTTTGCTTTCGTTAACGTCCGGTTAAAAATACAGCCTTTCCCATTGAGTTTTTTTACAACAAATGCAGCAGCCTTTGCAGCGCCGCCGGCTCCAATTATGGCTACTTTCCAGCCCCTTAAATTTTTTACCTTCAAAAATTCAAGGAGCGCCTTTTCAAGACCGTCTGTATCCGTGTTATAACCAGACCATGTTCCGTCAAGTTCTTTTACTATTGTATTACATGCACCAATCTTATGAACCTGTTCAGATTCAATATTTAAAAACGGAAGCACGCTTGCCTTATGCGGAATCGTTACAGATATTCCTTTCATGCCAATCTGGTCTGCAAAATCCAGAGTATCTTTTATATCCGGTGAACAAACCGGAATATACACGGCATTTATGTTCTGCTTGCGGTAACCTCTGTTATGCAAAGCAGGACTTGCTGTTGTTTTTAAAGGCCAGCCTGTTATTCCAAAAATCTTTGTTTCTTCGTTCAAATTACGGAAATTATAAATTTCGTTCATTGTAATCGGATCAACATGCCCCAAAACCTCATTAAACGTAGAAGCATCGCTTGGCGAACAGAATGATAAATATGAATGAAGTTTATAGGCAAGAAGCCTTGTAGGAAGCCCCATAGAGCCCATTGCACAGATTATGTGCGGGAACTCATTAAAATTTTCACATTCCTTAAAAATATTTGTTACGTCAGAAAGAGAACGCGGCATACATGCGATTTTCGGGATTTCATAATTACTTTTACACATTTCGCGAAACCTTTGCGGTAGGTTCCGCACAGTATTATTCATATCATGCATACTGCGGATAATCAAAGTTCCGTATGCCAGAGCAGAATCTTCCAGACTTGGAATGTGATAATCTTCTTCAAAATCAACATAGGCAAAATTTTTGCGCTTATCAGGATCTGCAAAAGCAAGGGCGCGCGCAAAAAGCATGGTTCGGGCAGCTTCTCCGCCAGTATATTGTCCTCCGTCGTTTTTTCTGCGGATTGTTAAAATCGTTGGAATTTGCGCAAGTTCCGGAAAACGACGGATGGCAAGAAGCTCATCTTCATTTAAAAGGTCTGCCCTAAGTTCAGCAATATCTATATATTTTCTATATTCATTTATTAAATCCAAATCTTCGCGAATAGTTGATTTCGAAAGCGTTAAACAAACAAGCGGTTTTTCCATGATTTCTCCTTTTATGATACTAATTGACTAAAAAAATAACTTTTTCAGCCCTGCACAAGATCAGAACGCATCTTTTTTATTTGATTCAAAACAGTCCGTGCTTCTTCTGTATTCTGAAAAATAAGATTTATATTTGCTGAATTCTTCATCACAATCTGAAAATCAAGCTTTTCTGAAATATCTGCATCTTCCCAAAGCAAAGCCGGAATAGATTGAATTTCTTCATATAGTATAAACGGATACTGAAGATAAATCCCTTTTTCATAAATGCCAGAATTCTTCAAAAGAAGATAATTACGTACGGCAAGTTCAAATGCTAAAACCGCAGCAGCGCATATTACGCTTGTTCCAACCGAGCCCAAACGACGGAAAAATGTTACGGCAACTACCAGAATGCAGACAAAAAACATGCTTATTATTTTTGAAAAATTTTCAACCGATGATTGTTCTGCAGCTGATTTTACCCGTCTAAGCGGCATAAGGCATTTTCCGCAAAGCTCTGTAATTTTTTTCTGACGCACAGGGATAGAAAAAGTCAGTATAACAAAACAGAACACAGCTATTATCTGTGGAAGAAAATTTGAAATAATCAAATTACTTTACCTCCTGGATTTCAGAAGAAATATTTTTTGCAGCAAGATTTCTTGAAGAGAGCCAGATTTTTAAAGTCTTTCTTGCAGATTCAAAGGCCAGAGGAAGGGCTTCTATGTCGGCTTCAGATTTTACGGATTTTACTGTTACACCGGCAACTTCTCTTTCCTGAAGTTCAATCTGTTCCATAAGCGTTTCTGAATGCGGGATTTTTGCAGTAAAAAACATATCACAGGTTTTATATCTTATGTTTTTATAATCATAAACATTGGGGAAACTGCACAGATATTTTACGTCTTCAATCTGAAGATCAAGTTCTTCCTTACACTCACGCAAAGCGGCATGTTCAGCTGTTTCATCTGGATCACAAAAGCCGCCAGGCAAAGCAAGAAAACCTTTGCGTGGTTCTTTGGCGCGAACTTCAAAGAAAACATTGTCGTTTTTGTCTGTAATAATAATGCCTACAGCCGCGGCAACATTGTTGTACAATTTAAAACCGCAATCCGCGCAGCCCCATTTTCTGTTATCTATATATGAAATTTTTTTGCCGCCGCATTTCGGGCAAAAATTAAAATTATTATCTATTTGGGGTTGTGTTTGTACTTTAGCTGCCTGTTGAGCTTGGACTGTTTGGTTAGCTTTAAATGTTTGATCCGATACTTGAGCTTCTGAAGCCGTTATTGAAACCGATGATGAATTTGACTCAGCCATTTAAAATCCCCTTTTTGATTTTTCATTTTATAATACTTAAAGATAAAACAAAAGCCCCTTGCAGGCACTTAAAGTTTTTGCTTGTTGAAGTGTATCTTCATTTTCGCTAAAATAATTCCACTATGAATTCAACAAAACGTACAGTTACTTGCGGTGACCTCCGCAAAGCAGATGTTGGTAAAACAGTAGTTTTAAATGGTTGGGTAAGCCGCACCCGCGACTTAGGTGGTCTTGTATTTATTCGTCTTCGCGACCGTTATGGAATTACTCAGGTAATGGTTGGCGATAAGGCCAGTGATTCAGTAAAGAAAATCGCTTCAAGCTTAAAATCAGAATATTGTATAGCCGTTGAAGGCGTTGTTGCAGCACGCGCAGATAAAGATGTCAATAAAGACATGGCAACAGGCGAAATTGAAGTTGAAGCAACAGATATTGAAATTTTTACAACTTCTCAGGAACTTCCGTTCAGTATTGAAGAAGTACGCCAGAAAGACGGAACTGTGGTTCTTCCAAATGAAGATTTGCGCTTAAAATACCGCTACCTTGATTTGCGCCGTGAACCGATGCAGCACAATATCATTCTTAGAAGTCAGGTAGCTTTTGCAACCCGCGAATATTTAACTTCCAAAGGCTTTTTGGAAATTGAAACTCCAACGTTTATAAAATCAACTCCGGAAGGAGCACGCGACTATTTAGTTCCAAGTCGTGTTCACCCGGGAAAATTCTATTCTTTGCCGCAGAGTCCGCAGCTTTACAAGCAGATTCTGATGGTTTCAGGCTTTGATAAATATTTCCAGATTGCACGCTGTTACCGTGATGAAGATGCCCGCGGCGACCGTCAGCCTGAATTTACACAGATTGATATGGAACTTTCTTTTACAGACCGTGAAGAAGTTCTTACAACAACAGAAGGCATGATGCAGTATATTTTCAAGAAAACTTTGAATTACGATTTGCCTGCAAAATTTGACCGCATTTCCTGGGACGATGCCTTTGATTTATACGGAAGCGACAAGCCGGATTTGCGCTTTGACATGAAAATGCAGGACGCGACATTTATGGCTTCTCTTTCTGACTTTGGTGCATTTAAGGCAGGAGCTGCCGCTTCAAGCAAAGAAATTGAACGCCACAAGCGCAGCGGATTAAAAGCACTTGTTGTAAAAAATGTCGCTTCAGATTATTCACGCAAAAAGATAGAAGCACTTGAAGAAGTTGCAAAAATCAATCATGCAAAAGGCCTTGCCTGGATGAAAGTTGGTCAGGACGGCAAATTTGAAGGTGGAATTTCTAAATTCTATGCCGGTAAAGAAGCTGAAATCTGTTCGAAACTTGGAGCAGAAAAGAATGACCTTCTGCTTTTTGTAAGCGATGAAAAATGGCAGACAGCCTGTGTTGCTCTTGGTGCCGTGCGCAAGCAGCTTGGCAAAGATTTGAATCTTTATAATCCTAACGATGAATTCCACTTTGCATGGATTATTGACTTTCCTTATTTTGCATGGAACGAAGAAGAAAATCACTGGGAAACAGAACACCACATGTTCACTCTTCCGCAGAAAAAATACTGGGATACACTGGAAAGTGATCCGGGCGCAGTAAAAGGCGACCTTTATGACCTTGTATTAAACGGCTATGAACTTGCTTCAGGTTCTATGCGTATTAACGATCCTGCTTTACAGCAGAGAATCTTTAAGATAGTAGGCTACAGTGAAGAACGCGCTCAAAAAGCCTTCGGCTTCTTAGTTCAGGCATTCAAGTTTGGAGCTCCGCCACACGGAGGAATTGCTCCTGGACTTGACCGCCTTGTTATGCTTATGTGCCACGAAGATTCAATCCACGAAGTTATTGCCTTCCCGAAAAACAATCTGGCTGCTTCACCAATGGATGAGTGTCCTTCTGTTGTTGATCAAGCACAATTAGATGATTTACATATAACAATTCACGATGCAGAAGAGTAATTGATGAAACGTTGCTGAACCGATGGATTTCAGGTGTATGATGAAATCAGACACCAATTATTGCTGGTGAAACTCCGGTTGATTTGATATCATAATCAGCAATCGGAGTTTTTTTTAAGGAAAATATATGAGCAAAGCAGAAGACTATTCAGACCCGATTGTTACAGACAAATTTTTTATCGACTGCCTCAAAGAATTTTTGCAGATAAAAAAAGATGAACTGAACTATCTTGAAAAAAATTCTTCTGCATATTCAGATACTTCAAAAGATTCTATATTTGGCGAATTAAAAGAAGATCTGGAATCAGTAATTTCTTCTTTGACTGAAATCCTTTCTAGCATTAAAACAATTGACGACCTTTCTCTTTCTGACGGGGAAACAATAAATTCTGTTTTTGAATACCTTGAAGAATTTGCCGACAACTTTGTAATTTCAAATGATGAAATTCAGCGTAAAAAAGATTACGATAAATATCATCAGATAGAAGAACTTTTATTCCTTTTCTACGATGAAGATGAAGACGACGACGATTTTGATGATGATTATGAAGACGACGCAGAGGATTTTGAATAGCCTGAATAAAACTCAATTGCGACACGCCATATCAGCATTGTCACATCAACATTAAAGCTGGTTAGTTACATGCATTATTAAAAGTTTAATTACGCATCAATCTGGAAAAGAGCCCCTGCCATGGGCTGCGCACCAGCAAGTGCAAAAGGCGCTGTTTTTGCATTTTGAGCGGCAGCCTGAATCTGAGCCTGATAATTTTTAATTAAGGCTTCTGCCTGACCATCACTCATTACTGAATCATGTTTCGGAATAGTTGTATTTTTTATTCTGCTGAGATTATCAATTAAAGTGTTTAAAATCTGTATTTTGCTTATGGAAACTCCGTTCTGTCCTTTGCCTGCAGGAACTCCTGAAATGTGATTGAACTGCGCGTAAATTACAGCACCAGGATTAACCGGTACATAAAGCTTTCCGCTTGCACCACCAGAATGAGTTATATTTCCATATGAATAGGCATTTAATGAACGGATATTAGAAATCATTGAATCCTCCGAAAATACAGGAGAAAATTCAGTCTTTCAATTGACTTTTTTCTCTACCTATATTTTCGGAAATTCAAAAACAAAGTTTAGCAAAAGTGATTAGTAAAACTGCTTGCTCCAGTCACTTATGCGTTCTTCAATAGTACGGTTAGTTGTTCTTGCTGTGCCAGATTCGCTGTTAATTGAATCAGAAAGATAAGGAATTATTACTTTTTCTTTTAAACTTTCCCAACGCAGTGGCAGAACAGCCGGGGCTTCAAGATAATCTGCAACAGGCATGTTTGCAAGCAAGTCCGTATAATAAATCGGGAATATTTTTTCATTTACCTGCTTAAGTGTAGAAAATCCGCCTGCAATACCAAATGTAGAAGTATTTAAATTCATGTTTTTAACATGTTCAAGCATAGCCTGCTGTGCATCCACGGTAAAAAACCATTTAATAAACTGTTCTGCATTATCCTTATGAGGTGCCTTATGATACAATCCAAGCGTTACCATAGAATCTTCAACAGGAATTTTATTATTGGCCTGAATCCAGCGAAAATCCAAAGATTCTCTCTGCGTTTTTGAAAGTGCAAAAAAATTGTTGCTCGGCATATACGCAAAAAGACAATGCCGGGACATAAGCTGCTTATAAGGTGGTGTATAAAGATACTTAAAAGCAAAATCCTGTTCTTCAACAGGAGAATTATTTGCTTCACTCGTCCATGATTTCAAAAGCTGAACTGTCCTGTCCAAAGAATCTGCATTCCATGCAAAAGAAATTCCGGATTCTGTAAATTTTCCGCCGTTAATTCTGGCAAACGTATATAAAAAATCCGGATACCATTGCGGAGCAAAACCCATTTGTGTGTAAAGTCCGTTTTTATTCTTTTTATTAAAGCTGATTGAATAGTTTTTTATCTGTTCTGGCGAAATAAGATAGTTTTCTTCTATATATTTCTCATTATCAACTGAAAAAACTGCTGCCGGAACATTAAAACTTACAGGAATTTGAAAAACCGTATCTTTTCTTTTACAGCTGTCCAGAAGGTTTGTATAAAAAAGAGAATCGTTTACCTCACCGGTTGTAAAAAGATAACTCAACGAGCGGAACTGTTTTCTTTTGCGCTCTGAACGCATCAGACTTCCTATAACAAGATCCGGCGGAACTTCATCCTTTGCAGCCGGTAATGCATCGGCAGGATTTTTCTTATAAACTACAAGAGCCTTTACTTTATTCTGCGAAGTGTTAAAAACTTCAGTATAAGGAACTAATTCACTACAACTTGTCCAGATTACAACCGTATTTTTTGAATTGTTGTTTCTGGCACATGAAGTAAATAACAGAGAAAAAATATAAACCGCAGCAAATAAAAAAGGAGCGCGGGCAAAATTACTACGCAAGTTTTTCAGCAATTTCATATATAGCTGAATATACGTTTTCTATTTTGTCTTCGTCAAGGCTGCTGAACGCAATTCGCAATGTATTTGAATCAATTGCAATTGTTCCTATTCCACGCTGTTTTAATAATTCCGTGCGTAAAAGTTCTGCATCAAGATTATTAAGATGAAAACTCATAAAATAGCCGGAATTAAACGGCAGGGCTTCAATTACTTTTGATGTATGAGATTCTACAAAAGTGCGGACTTTGCGATAGCGGTTTTCCAGAACTTTTCTAAAATGCGCTTTCTGATATTCCAGCGCAGGATCTGTAAATGCACGCAAAACCATGGACTGTGCCGGGCTTGAACAGCATGAAACTGTTGCCCTGATAATTCCTGTAAGTTTTTTTTCTATCGCTGTGTACTGTTCTTCTGTAGCACCTTTCCAGCCGAATGTTATAAATCCGCAGCGGAAGCCCCATACAAAATCTTCTTTTGTCGGACCGTCAATTTTTACGGCAAGAATATTTTCGTGGGCATCGCACAAATATGCAAACAACGACTGTTTTTCTATATTTTCTTCATAATTTAAGCCAAAATAAGCGTCATCGCTTATAGCAAGAATTTTTACACCTTTTTCTGCAACAGATTTTAAAACTGAAACAATCTGCTGTGCTTCCTGAGCCGTCGGACTGTAGCCGGAAGGGTTCTGCGGAAAATTCAAAAGAAGACGGACGAAACCAGATTCAGCTTCTTTTATTACTGCTTTCTCAAAACTTTCAATATCAAAACCACCGTTTTTGAACATATTAAAACGATGTATTTCTGAATTGTATCTCGTTTCTACGATAAGAGAATAATTATCCCATGAAGGATTTGCCGCAAGAAGCGGTTCATTAGGTCCAAGGAACAGCTCTGCAATGTTT
>JAEEGK010005091.1_pt1 | contig 31836 bp, 34 predicted proteins | sample 8958771 | NCBI WGS metagenome assembly JAEEGK01 (sample SAMN16246547, study PRJNA631951) | gut metagenome | biome: gut microbiome; feature: rumen; material: SC-attached | host: Bos | place: Iran: Karaj | collected 2018-10
ATATCACATCGATCGACTGGAAGTGTTCTTCCAGGACCGATTCTATTCTGGTCAGAAGATATATCGCAGAGAAAAAGCACAGTGTACTGATCATCGGGGATACCGGTGCCAAGATGGATGCCGATACTCCAAAGGGTGATCACAAATCGGACATCGCGCTGATGACGACGGGAGTACTCGATTACCTCCTCGGCAGACAAGGCGCGGATGTCGGCTTTGCGTGCTCCGGTAAGAAGGGTCAGCTTTACACTCCCTTCGGATCGGGCGGAATAAACGTTGAAAAGCTGCTCCATACATACGGGGAAAATATCTTTGAAGAGCCCGCATCGGATATGAACTCCCTTATCATGGATACGCTCCGTGCATTTATAACGAGACGTATGATCATCTTTGTCATAACGGACCTTTCCGGACTTAAGACGGTTGAGAGCGAAACGCTTCTTCGTATGACGGATAAGAACGACGTCTACTTCATCTGCATTGATGATGCCCCTGTTACAGGAAGAAGGGTTTACGACCGCGTCGGTGAGAATTATATCGACGGATTTCTGTCGGGGAGCCGGGCGCTTAAGAAAGCGGAAGAGCGCGAGAGAAAGAGCATCCTGGAACGCTTTAAGCTCGATGCACTCAGAAACCGTGTCGTATTTGAACGCATAAGCAGGCAGTCTGAAGTTGTTGACAGTGTAATCAATATGTTTGAAAGAGGTCGCAGTGGAATTTACGGTTAACATGCAACCGGAGATGATGTTGAATATCATCTGGCTGATCCTCGGAGGTGTGATACTTATCATCTCCGCAGGCTTCTTTGTGACGCTCTTCAGGTTCAGGCTTAAGAAAAGGGTTAAGAAATACAAGGCTCCGAAGCCGGCCAAGAAGCCTCCTATCGAGTACGTAAGGAATCAGACAATAAAGCAGATCGATAAATGCAAATATGACCTTGCCCATGGAAGAGCCGATGTCAGGGAATGCTACCAGAATATGAGCACTATCATGAGAAGCTTTGTTACGGATATCACGGGTAAGGATGTTACAACACTTACTCTCTCGGAGCTTCAGGTATCGGGGGATACGCGCCTTTCGGATCTTATAGCGAAATGGTATGCTCCCGAATTTGCAATGAAGACAAAAGCTGATTTCATGAACGATGCCGAACATGCCAAGAATGTGGTGAAGAGATGGAATTGATGTATCCTAATTTCATAAAGATGGGAATACCGGTACTTGCGGTAGCGGTTCTTATTCTTCATATCATTCCCGCTCCCGGTAAGAAGGATTATACCGGAGGCCTTAGGACGGGTGCGGCATCCCTTATAAATACGCTCCCGGTCTTTAAGAGAGTGTATCTTCGAAGCAGGATCCTTTCTTTTATCTATGAGCTTTTCATAATCGGTGCTCTCGTTTCATCGCTTTTCCTTATGGCAAGGCCCTACAAGACCGAGAAGATGAAGATCGGTGTCCAGAAGCGTGACATCATCCTTTGTCTTGACGTTTCATATTCACTCTATCAGCTTAATTATGAGCTTGCCGATTACCTTGAAGAGGTTGTTACCGAACTTCAGGGCGACAGGTTCGGTATCACTATATTCAATACTTCATCGGTTGTATATGTTCCTCTTACCGATGATTATTCCTATGTAGTAACAAAGCTCGAGGAGCTTGAGAATTACTTTACACTGCAGAAGGAATATGAGGATATGCTTCCTCCCGGTGACTGGATCACCTTCGATACCGACGAGGAGTGGGACGCATATTATGACCTGGATAACAGGCTTGCATATATCGAAGCGGGTACGCTCGTCAATAACCATGAGAGGGGAAGCTCTCTGATAGGTGAGGGGCTTGCCTCCGCTCTTTACAGTTTTCCTTCGCTCGGTGACGAATCGAGGACAAGGATCATAATCTTTGCAACGGATAATGCGGATGCATCCAGGGTGCAGGAGATCCCTGATCTTGCGGGTGCGAGTGCTCTCTGTAAGAAGAATGATGTTACGGTCTTTGCGATATTCCCGACGGAGGATGCTTACTTTTCGGATTACACATATTCGGATTACGAAGGCTTTAAGGCAGACCTTAAGGCTGCAGTGGAAAACACCGGCGGTGAGTTCTATGTGCAGAGCCGTTCCGAGACTGTATCATCGATAGTAGAAGAGATAAGATCCCATGAAGCAATGGCCGTTGACGATATCATCACGGAGATCCAGATCGACACCCCGCTTCCGTACATGATCGCTCTGCTCATATGCATTGCGGGTTCATCGCTTGTTCTTTTGTTCCTGAAAGGTAAATAGGATGAGAAACTTAAATCCGGTATTTCCGGTACCTGCTCTCATCGCGGCATTTTCCGTGGCACTTCTGATAGTGCTCTTTGCCTGGATAAGAAGCAGGGAAAGCAGAATAAAGAGTACCTTTGCGCTGATAAGAAGGGCAGCGATACTAGCTCTTTGCTTTCTGATAGCGCTCAGGCCCATGAAGGAAGAGTCCGGTACGGATGTAAGACTCAGCAATACCGATGTCATCTTTGTTCTTGATACAACGCTTAGCATGTGGGCGGATGACGGTCCGAAGTCCACAAGGATGAAGGCTGCGCAGGAAGATATCTCGGAGATCATGGAAGGGCTTCCCGGTGCGAATTTTGCACTGATCACTTTCCAGAATGATGCTACGGTAGCAGCTCCCTTTACTCAGGACATTGAGACGATAAACAGGTATATCAGGAATATCAAAGCTCCGAACAAGAATTACATCACCGGAAGCCGCATGGATGTTCCCTACTATGATATCGAGAACATGATGATATCATCGGACAGGAAGGAAAACCGGCAGATAATAATCTTCTTCTTATCGGACGGTGAGGATACTAGTCTCGATGATACGCCGTACAGTTATGAAGCTCTGGAGACCTTCGTAGACGGAGGTGCGGTCATAGGATACGGCACGGAAAAGGGCGGTTCGATGCAGGACAATTACGGTTTTACGGTCTATTCATCGACTTCCTGGGAGATCGGTGTATCGCGCATGGATGAGGATAACCTCGAAAGGATCGCTGACGAACTCAGTGTCGAATACATTCACCGCGAAAGATCAACGCACTTTACTCCGATCCTTGAAGAAATCATGGAAGAGAGCGGAACCGTCACCGAGAAAAACAGCGAATATACCTATTTCGGAGATACATATTATAAATACGTGCCCTACCTTCTTGTGCTGCTCGCACTCGAGCTGCTTGTGGGAATAAGGGATAACGCCAAGGCAAGAAAGAAACATGGCAGAAAGAAACGGAAAGAAAAAGAATAAGACGAAGAAGAGACATTACGTATCTGTCTTTACCTGGGTTGCAATGCTGCTTGCCGGTCTTGCGACGCTCCTTTTCGCACTCTTTTTCATCCTCGGATGGACGATGAATGCATATTATGTTTCGGAGGCGAAGAAGGGAATCTATCATCCGGAGATGGAGAGGTTCTTTACACGTATTCCTTTTCCGGATGAGTATGTGATCTGGTACAACATCGGCAATTACTACTTCGACAAGGGAGATTACGGCAAGGCTGAGAATGCGTATTTACAGGCGGTAGAATGCGGTATCCCTTACGAGAAGGAGTGTCCCGTCAAGGTCAATCTGGCGCTTTCGATGATGTGGCAGATCGATGAGGACGACTGGGATGAATTCTACGAATGTGACGGTCCCGATAACGTTACTGCCGGTGCGAGAAGGGTTGAGAAGATTCTTAAGGATGCGAGGAAAGTTCTCATTGAGGACGGATGTGCACATGAAGCCGATGAGAAGGGACATGACAAGAACGCGCAGACTCTTAAGGACGAGATAGACGAGCTCCTCGAAAGGAGCAATCTCGAGGACGAGGAAGAGCAGCCGGAAGAAGACGATGAACCCGGCGAAGATGAAGAACAGCCCGAAGACGGTGACGAAGAGGAAGAAGATGAAGGCGACGAAGGCGCCGATGAAGAAGAGATAATGGAGCATATCCAGGAAATGCTCGAAGAGAACCAGGAAGAAAGAGTCGATGACCAGGAGCTTTACCAGGATCTGTACGGCTACGGGATCGACGAAGGTTCCCTCGAAGGCGAGCACGGAGAAGTGTGGTAAACATCAACTTTATTGAGATTACAGATATAAATGCACCGGAGCTGGATGTGTTTTCGAGGGTATCGGAGACACAGCTTTACAGGTACTTTGAGCCGGAGATAGGAATATTTCTGGCTGAGAGTGCTAATGTGATTCTGCGTGCGCTTGAAGCGGGATATGAACCTCTTTCTATGCTGGTTGAGAAGAACCGGATTGAGATCGAGGCGCGTCCCGTTTTTGATGCGATTGAAAAAATCTGCGGACGCGAAAAGCTTGAATCGATGCCGATATATACCGCAGAGAGCGATATAGTTACGAATCTTACCGGATATACTCTTGTGCGCGGCCTGTGGATGGTACTCAGGAGAAAGCCTGAAGAATCTGTCGAAAGCTTCTGCAGGGATAAAAAGCGCATCACTCTTTTATTCGATGTTGTAAATCCCACCAATGTCGGTGCACTTATAAGGTCTGCCGCTGCTCTCGGAATGGACGGGGCACTTCTTTCATATGCTTCCGTTGATCCGCTTACAAGACGCTCAGCAAGAGTGAGCATGGGAACCGTCTTTCAGATCCCCTGGACTAAAGCTGCCAGGGAGGAGTCAGAAGGGACAGGCCTTATCAGGCAGCTGCAGTCGTATGGCTTTAAGACTGTTGCGATGGCGCTTACCGAGGATTCGACAAGTGTCGACAGCGATGAGATAAGAGCTAACGAAAAGCTGGCGGTCGTGATGGGAAGCGAAGGATACGGTCTTCCGGGTGAGGTGATAGATGCCTGCGATTACCGTGTCATGATCCCGATGTTCCACGGTGTTGATTCTCTCAATGTCGCAGCTGCAGGTGCGATCAGTTACTGGGAACTTATGAAGAGGTAGATGATGACAAAAAAGCGCATCTTCTTTTTAATATCAACACTTATCCTGCTTGGGATAGAGATTCTTATCGGATTATTTACACATGGTTTTGTAAGGAATAATGTCGGAGATATCCTGGTGGTCATATTGATATATTGTCTGGTCAGGACAATTACTCCTTACGTTCCGGGTAATCCTTATATTCTTCCTGTTGCAATCCTTATCTTTGCATTCGGAGTGGAATTCTTACAGCTCTGGGGTTTTTGTGATAAGTTCGGAATTGAAAACAGACTTCTCAGGATCATTATCGGAACAGGCTTTTCCGTGACTGATCTGATCAGTTACTTTATCGGAGTGGTAGCGTGCTACTTTGTGGATGCGTATACGCTGAAGATCAATTTTTGAATTAAACAGGAGATTTGTATGCTGTTGATCGCATTTTTGCTCATTATCCTGATCATTGTTGCACCGGTGCCTGTGATGATCAGCATGCGTAAAAGAAATTCCGGCAGACCTCATTCCCTCGAAGACACCTTTTTACGGATCCCCCCTCCTTAAAAAGGTGTCTTTCTTTTTACAAATCGCTTGCGGGATAAGCCTTCCTTTGTGATAGAATGTTTATATGTTTTCAAACGGAGGCAGTCTCATGCTTAGGAATAAATCTTACAAGGTGTTAGGAATACTGATGGCACTTATGCTTTTCGCAGGGTGCGGTGCGGCAGCGGAGGATACCGCGGAGCCCGAGCTCCTTCTTGGCTTCAGCCAGATAGGATCGGAGAGTGCGTGGCGTATCGGAAATACCCGTGACATAGAAAGCGCCGCCGAAGAGCACGGTGTGAGCCTTATGTTTGAAAACGCGAACCAGAGCCAGGCAAACCAGATCGATGCGATCAGAAGATTTATCGCATACAAGGTTGATGTAATAGCATTTTCTCCGATCGTTGAGGACGGCTGGGATAATGTTCTGATGGAGGCCAGGGAAGCCGGGATTCCGGTCATCCTCGTAGACAGGGATATAAAGACCGAGATCGACGGACTTACCACCTGCCTCATCGGTGCGGACTTCTACAACGAGGGAGTGATGGCAGCGGAGTACCTGATCAGAAAGGCTGACGAACTCGGACTTGAAAGTGTCAATATCGTTGAGATAACCGGAACCGAGAATTCGACTCCGATGAGACAGCGTCAGGCGGGCTTTGCGGATACGATCGCAGGTGATGAGCGCATGCATATCCTGGAGAGCATTGACGGTGACTTTCTTAAAAGCCGCGGTGCCGAGTGCATGAGATATCTCCTTGATACATACGGAGATGAGATAGACGTGGTCTACAGTCACAACGATGAGATGACACTGGGTGCGCTTCCCGAGATAGAAAGCTCCGATCTTGTTCCGGGTCAGGATATAATAATCATTTCCATCGATGCCGGACAGGAAGCGATAGATGTTCTCAAAGAGGGCAGGATCAATTGTGTGGTCGAGTGCACTCCCAATCTCGGAGACGAACTGATGGAGACCGCACTCAGACTTAAAAACGGTGAGCAGGTCGAAGCCGTGATACATCCCGTCGAACAGGTCTTCAGCGACGAGATGGATGTGGATTCAATAGGACCCAGAGGTTATTAAGACAAAGCGTGAGTAAGATAAAGAGAGAAAACAGCATTCTCGGACGAATCGACAACATGAGCTACAAGCTCGTGTTCATTCTCGTGCTTCCCATTATCCTGAGTATCGTATTCATGCTCGTGTATGCGGCAAAGTACCACAGCTCGATCGTGCGAATGGAAACGATCAACAGCCTTAAGACGGTTGTTACCGAGGATATTCCCGGATGCGCATGGGATATCGTAAGCGGACGTGAGAATATAAATCAGAGTGAGATATATATAAAGATCGGTGAAGTCAACGAGACCATAGACGGGATAACGGAGCGCACCGGAGCGGAGAACAGACTCTCACTGATTGTCGCTTCGCGTACGATGACGACATTGCAGAACTATGTCGATAAGCTTCGTGACAACATCCGTAATGAAGTTCCGGTAGTTGAGAATGAGAAGGTGCTCGAAGAGATCCGTAAGGTTTCCGCACTTGTCGATTCAATGCTGAACGATTACGTCGCGCAGGAGATAACCTCCACGGCGAAGATGAGTGAAAGCCTTATGATCGGTGTCATCATCACCGCGGTACTTGAGACGATCATCGTCATCATGGCTCTGTATATCCGTAAGAGAACCGTTAAGGCAACGGAAAGCTCTGTAAGACAGCCCATCGAAAGACTTGAGGAAGCTGCGGCGCAGATCGCGGAGGGAGCATTCGATGCAAGAATCGCAGATACCGATGTAACGGAGCTCAGGAATCTGACGGGCCGGGTAAATATGATGGCGGATAAGCTCAAGTCCATGATGGATAAGAGTAACCTCGATGCGAAGAACCTGCGCAAGGCAGAGCTCAGGACATTGCAGGCGCAGATCAATCCGCACTTCCTTTACAACACGCTCGATGCGATCGTATGGAAAGCGGAAGCGGGTGAAAAGGATGAGGTCATTCATCTTACGAGCGCGCTCAGCGATTTCTTCAGGATATCCCTTTCATCCGGTGCGGACTGGATACCCATCAGCCAGGAGAAGAAGCACATCGAAGGATATCTTAAGATCCAGCAGACAAGATACCGTGACATCATGCATTATGAGATCGACATACCGGATGAGATAGGAGATTATTACATCCTTAAGCTCCTGCTCCAGCCTCTTGTCGAAAATGCTCTCTATCACGGAATTAAGATAAAGCGCGGCGGCGGTACGATAAAGGTTACGGGCAAGCTTGAAGACGGCTATCTGAAATTCAGCGTTCGTGATACGGGTCTCGGAATGACCGCAGAGCAGCTGCAGGATCTGAGTGAGAGAATGAAGCAGGGCAGACCTGCCGTAAGCGAGGGCGGAGGAGGCTTCGGACTCGTAAATGTGAACTTGCGTATCCGTCTGTACTACAATCTGGAAGACGGACTTAAGATCGAAAGTAATACCGAAGGCACGGAGGTTTCATTCGTAGTACCGTGCAAGAGCAGGGAGGAGATATTCGAAGATGAAAGTATTTCTGGCTGATGATGAGATCGTTGTCAGAGAGGGCATAAGGGAGTCCTTCCCGTGGGATGAGACGCCCTACACACTTGTAGGTGAAGCACCCGACGGTGAGATGGCCCTTCCGATCATCCGCGATACCAATCCCGATATTGTCATAACCGATATCAAGATGCCGTTCATGGACGGTATTGAGCTCTGCCGTACCCTTCGTGCGCAGATGCCCTGGATCGGAATCATTGTCTTAAGCGGCTACGATGAGTTCGAATATGCCCGCCAGTGCTTACAGCTGGGAGTGCGCGAATATCTCGTCAAGCCTATCAACTCCGAGAATTTAAGGGAGGCGCTCGATAAAGTAAGCAGACAGCTCGAGGATGAAAGAAAAGCGATAGAGCATGCGGCAAGCCTCCGGAACCGTCTCGGAAATGACGAGCACCTCGTAAGGGAAAAGCTCATCGCATCGCTTTACTCCGAGGATGCGGCGGCAGAGGATGCGGTAAATGTTCTTAAGCATCTCGAGTCAATGGGTTGCAACGTGATCGCACCTTACTATGCGGTTGTAGATGCGGCGTTTGATCCCGCAAGCGAAGGACAGGCCGTTGCCTATACTCTTTCCGAAAGCAGCGGCGGTGTGATGCATTCTACTCCGACAAGAACCGGTTCCGCACTTCTTGTTCTCGGTGATACCGCGGAGGATGCGGAGGAGAGGGCATATGCATTTGCTTCGTCCCTTGTTCAGGAAGCTGAGCGTACGGGATGCAAGGGTATACGTGTGGGAATAGGAGAGATAGTCGGTGCTCCCGAAGATATCCTAAAAAGCTTCAAGGCTGCTCGTCATATAAGACATATACTTGTAGATCGTGCTGAGGAAAAATCCGTGATCCTCGGAACAAGGGAGATGGGAGATGTATCGGGCGATGCGAATACTCCCGCGATGATAAGCGAAGCAAAGCTCTACATGTCACAGCACTTTACGGATCCGAACCTCATGCTCCAGGATGTTGCGAAGGCTGTGGGCATGAGCAACAGCAGATTCTCCACCGTCTTTTCACAGACGGGAGGTCAGACATTTACGGAATATCTTATTTACCTCAGGCTTAACAAAGCCAAGGAAATGCTGCGCACAACAGCAGTAAAGAGCTCACAGATAGCGAGGGAATCCGGATACAACGACTCCCACTATTTCAGTTACATCTTCAAGAAAAATGTCGGAATGACACCTTCCGAGTACCGCTCCCAGTACAGGAATGTACCCGAGTAAAATAATTTTCAACCGTTGTAAAACTAAAATCCACCGATATCTAAAAATATAATAAAGTCCGAGAAAAATTTGAACCAAGACGAAATGAACCTCCATTTACCCGCCTGCGTGCGTGTCTTATCGTATAGACATACCGCACAGTGCGGAGAAATGGAGGAATTTTTATGAAGAGGTTTAAAGCATTGGCTCTCGCAGCAGTACTTGCTCTTTCACTCGTACTTACTGCTTGTGGCAAAACCGGCGGAGCCGGATCGGACGGTCCCATCAAGGTAGGCGTTATCAATAACCCTCCTTCAGAGTCAGGTTACCGTGAGGCAAACGTTAAAGACATGGAAGCTGTTTTCTCGGCAGCTAACGGCTACGAGCTCAAGACATTCTACAGCGACAAGAATGACGAGCAGCTCCAGGCAGCACAGGGCTTCATCACCGAAGGCGTTGACTATCTTCTTATCTCGGCAGCAGAGACTACCGGATGGGACGAAGTTCTCACCAAGGCTAAGCAGGCAGGCGTTAAGGTTTATCTCTTCGACCGTATGATCGATGTTGATGAGAGCCTTTACGAGGCAGCAGTTGTTTCCGACATGGCAGCAGAAGGCGACACCGCAGTTAAGTGGCTCCTTGACCAGAACCTTTCACAGTACAACGTAATCCATATCCAGGGTGCTATGGGTTCAGACGCTCAGCTCGGACGTACCGGCGCTCTTCAGGCTCAGTTCGACAACGGCACCATGAACTGTGTAGTTCAGCAGACCGCTACCTGGGACGAAGCAGAAGCTAAGAACATCGTTGAATCCGTTATCAACAGCGGCGAATCCTTCAACGTAATCTATGCAGAGAACGACGGAATGGCTAAGGGCGCTGTAGCAGCACTTGACGAGCACGGAATCACTCACGGAACAAACGGCGACGTTATCGTAATGGGCTTCGACTGCAACAAGTGGGCTCTTCGCGAACTTAAGGACGGCGCTTGGAACTACGACGGACAGTGCTCACCTTTCCAGGCTCAGATCATCAGCGATCTCATCAAGGGTGTTAAGACCTCCAACGACAAGGTCATCATCAATGAAGAGAAGGGCTTTGATGCTAAGACCATCACCGATAGCGATATCGACACTTACGGACTCGGCGAATAATATTTGATCAGTCCGGCATTTCACACAGCTGAGCTGAAACCTTTACCGGCTCAGCTGTGTTTTTTAAAGGGTATTAGGAGGTACATATTATGCAGACGGATCCCTTATTGCAGATGCGTCACATAGTGAAGATATTCCCCGGCGTCCTTGCCTTGAACGGCGTGGATTTTACCTTGAGAAAGGGTGAGATACATGCGCTCATGGGTGAAAACGGCGCAGGAAAATCAACCCTGATCAAGGTGCTCACCGGAGTATATTCCAGTGACAGCGGCGAGATCTCGGTTGAAGGTCGTCCCATTGTTATCAAGTCCCCTCAGGATGCACAGAATAACGGAATTTCCACAGTTTACCAGGAGATCACTCTCTGTCCCAACTTGACCGTTGCCGAGAATATGTTCATCGGCCGTGAGGACAGTGTTTGGATAAATCGTAAGGATTATGAAAAGAGAGCGGACGAGATTCTTTCAAATCTCGGCATTCCCGCAAGAAGCACTCAGGAGCTCGGAAACTGCTCCCTCGCCGTTCAGCAGATGGTAGCCATCGCTCGTGCGGTAGATATGAAGTGCAAGGTTCTGATACTTGATGAGCCCACTTCATCACTCGATGACAAAGAAGTTAACATGCTCTTCGACCTTATGAGAGACCTTAAGTCCAAAGGGGTCGGGATCATTTTTGTTACACATTTCCTTGAACAGGTTTATGAAGTAAGCGACCGCATCACCGTTCTTCGAAACGGAGAGCTGGTCGGAGAATATACGGTAGAAGAGCTTCCCCAGGTTGAACTCGTTTCCAAGATGATCGGTAAGGAACTCGGCGAGCTTTCAACGATCGGTGAGCATGAAGAGACCGAAGAAAATACCAAGGAAGTCTTCTACGAAGCAGAAGGTCTTACAAGCAGCGATGCCCTTCCTTTTGATTTCAAGATCCGTAAGGGCGAAGTCAACGGCTTTACCGGACTTCTCGGTTCCGGAAGAAGTGAGAGCGTAAGAGCGATCTTCGGCGCCGATAAGGTAAACGGCGGAAAGGTGAAGATAAACGGAAAGCCGGTCATCATAACCAAGCCCATCGAAGCAATGCGAAACGGCATAGGGTACCTCGCTGAAGACAGAAAGAGAGACGGAATCATTGCAGACCTAAGTGTAAGGGAAAACATCATCCTCGCACTTCAGGTAATGAACGGAATCTTAAGACCAATCAGCAGAAGCGAAGCGGAAAGCTATGCGGACGAATATATCAAGATGCTGAACATCAAGACCGCAAGCCGCGAAACTCCCGTTGGTTCCTTAAGCGGTGGTAACCAGCAGAAGGTTATCCTTGCAAGATGGCTCCTTACTCATCCCGAGTATCTGATCCTCGATGAGCCCACGAGAGGAATCGATGTAGGAACAAAGCTCGAGATCCAGAAGCTGGTTTTAAAGCTTGCGGAGGACGGAGTGAGCGTAACATTCATTTCCTCCGAGATAGAGGAAATGCTCAGAACCTGCTCAAGACTTGTTGTCATGAGAGACAGACACATAGTCGGAGAGCTGAAGGGTAAGGACCTGAACCAGACACAGGTAATGAAGACTATTGCGGGAGGTGAGTCTGAAGATGAAGACAAATAAGAAAAAGCTCTTCGCCGGCGGACTCGGTCAGCTGACCATTCCCCTTATAGCGATAGCCCTGCTCGTAATATTTAATCTGATAAGGGATCCTTCCTTTTTCAGTCTGGGTTTTTCACAGAATAATGACGGCAATATCGTTCTTGCCGGTAACCTGATCAGTATCATCAACGGCGCAAGTGAGCTTGCAATTCTTGCAATGGGTATGACCCTTGTTACCGCAGCCTGCGGCGGACAGGATATTTCCGTAGGTGCGGCTGCAGCGATAGCGGGCGGTGTGTTCATCAAGGTTATCAAGGCATTCCCCGTCATCAATGCCGTAACCGTTATCCTCGCATTTATCTGTGCATGCCTGGTAGCTATGATATTCGGAGCATTTAACGGAGTGCTCGTTGCGGTGTTCAGGATACAGCCGATGATAGCGACGCTGATCCTTTATACCTGCGGACGTTCCATCGCATACTGGATAAACGGCGGTGCGACTCCCAATGTAAAGAGTGCGATCCTTTCCGGTATCGGAAGCTTCATTCCCGGAATACCGATCCCCACACCGGTTCTCATTGTTGCACTGATGGCGATAATCTTTATGCTCCTTTTCAAACTGACTTCACTGGAGCTTCTTACCCAGTCGGTCGGTATCAATGAGAGTGCCGCAAAGCTCAACGGTATCAACACCACATTCATCAAGATTCTTTCTTTTGTCATCCTCGGTGTATGCGTATGCGTAGCCGGAGTTATAGGAACTTCCAGACTCGGACTGATCAACCATGAGACACTCCTTGTGGACGTTGAAATGGACGCCATCCTTGCGGTTGCGATCGGCGGAAACAATCTCGGCGGAGGAAAGTTCAGGATAAGCGGAAGCATCATCGGTGCATATGTCATCCAGATGCTCACCACCACCCTTTATGCGATGAAGGTTTCATCCACCGACGTTAAGGCTTACAAGGCCATCGTTATCATTCTTCTCGTCGTCATCGGTTCGCCCGTCGTCAAGAAGTACTTCGACAAGGTCGTAAGGCAGAAGGCCTCCTTGAAGAAAAAAGATTCGAAAGGAGCGGCACAGGCATGAAAACAAAGAAATTCAGAGAGCCCCTTACGAATACACAGCTCTTGATGACCATAACAATATGTATCTTCATCGGCATGTATGTACTTTCGATGATCTTCCTCGGCGGCGGTTTCCTTCACCCCCAGCAGATCTTCGATATGCTCAATGACAATGCCAGCCTTATCATCGTATCCCTTGGTCTTACGATCGTCATGATAGGCGGCGGTATCGACATCAGTGTCGGTGCTGTAACTTCCCTTACCGTAATGAGCTGCGTTCTGTACCTGAACAAGGGCGGAAGCGTGGTAGGATCTGCCTTGCTTGCACTCGGCATCGGACTTGCATTCGGTATCGTACAGGGCCTTCTCATCAGCTATCTTGAGATTCAGCCCTTCATCGTAACACTGGCCGGAATGTTCTTCGCAAGAGGCTTTACCACGATCCTTTCGGTCGATCCCCAGAAGGTCGATCATAAAGGCTTCCAGGTTCTGATGGACGCTGAGATTGAGATTCCCTGGCTCGGATATTACGCAGGAAACGGTGCCCTGATACCCGGCACGATCGAACTCGGTGTATTCATAGCCCTGGCATGCTTTGCCCTGGTATTCATAATACTCAAGTTCTTAAAGCTCGGACGTGCATTCTACGCCATCGGCGGAAACCAGACAAGTGCACTGATGCTCGGCATCAACGTAAAGTTCACGAGATTCATGACCTATCTTATCTGCGGAACCTTAAGCGGAATCTCGGGATTCGTCTTCATGATGCACACGGGCGCCGGAAACGCTACCAACGCTGCCGGTATGGAAATGAACGCCATCGCTTCCTCCATCATCGGTGGCACGCTCCTTACCGGCGGTGTCGGAAATCCCATCGGTACCTTCTTCGGTACCCTGACACTCGTTTCGATCAAGAAGATCGTCGTTGCCAGCGGACTCAACCAGCCCTGGTGGCAGAGCATCACGACCGGAGGAATGCTGTGCTTCTTTATCCTGCTCCAGAGCGTAGTCCTCAGTAAGAGATCCAAAAAGAAAAAATAAAAGTAACCCTTCCCCTAAAATGTAAAGAAAACCCTGTCGAAGGCCCGGCTTTGTCCCCCCAAAGCCGGGTCTTCGGCCGTGAAAATGACTGAAAAATCAGTCTTTTGCCCGAAATTGACTTTATAAACGCAATAAGTGAATAGAGTTTTCTTTTTCCTTAATGATATTATTGTTTCGTGATCGTATGATCAGTTAAAAGGAAAAAGCAAATGAAACAGAGAGAACCCTTAGTAACAAATATCTTTACCGCCGATCCTTCGGCACACGTATTTGACGACAAGATCTATGTCTATCCCTCCCATGACCTTGCTCATGACGGTGAGGATGATGACGAAGGCGGAGAGTATCTGATGGAGGACTATCACGTCCTTTCACTCGATAATCTCGATGCAGACTGCGTAGATAACGGTGAAGCTATCCACATGAAGGACATTCCCTGGGTTGGAAAGCAGATGTGGGCTCCCGACTGCGTACGCAAGGACGGAAAGTATTATCTTTACTTCCCCGCTAAGGATCATAACGATATCTTCCATATCGGTGTTGCCGTAAGCGACAGCCCCGTAGGTCCCTTCAAGGCTGAGGATAATTTCATGGAAGGCAGCATGAGTATCGATCCCTGTGTCCTTCAGGATGACGACGGAAGATACTATATGTACAACGGCGGACTCTGGGGAGGACAGCTCGAGAAGTGGATGACCGGAAGCTTCGTTGAGAATCCCGCTGAGATCCCCGCAGACGCACCCGCACTCGGACCCTACTTCGCAGAGCTTTCCGATGACATGAAGTCATTCAAGAATGCTCCCAAGATGGTTACCATTCTCGATGAGAACGGCGAGCCCATCAAGGCAGGCGATGAGGACAGGAGATATTTCGAAGGTCCCTGGATGCACAAGTACAACGGACTTTACTACCTGTCATATTCAACCGGAACCACTCATTATCTTGTATATGCTACCGGTGAGAGCCCCGAGGGTCCCTTCACCTACAGAGGCAGGATCATGGAGCCCGTTATCGGATGGACCACCCACCACTCGATCATCGAGTATCATGGAAAGTGGTATCTCTTCTATCATGACTGTGAGCTTTCAAACGGTGTAAACCACAGAAGAAACGTAAAGTACACCGAGCTCAAGTACAACGAGGACGGAACCATCCAGACCATCTTCCCCTACGACCACAAGAATTAAACCTTTTAAGGAGTTCACCCCGTGTGAACTCCTTTTTTTATACAAGGGTGAACAGGGGGACGGTTCCTCCGTTCACCCTTCACACCCATCTGTGAACGAGGGGACGGCTTACGCTGTTTCACAATTGCGGTTCTGCTGTTTCATGATTACGTATTTCTTATAATTGTGGTATAATGTTTAAACATGGATGCATAAGGTTATGTATTCGAGGGGGAGTAATACATGATTTATTTTGATCATCTGCCGCTGGATAAGGAGATCCTCGAGGCACTTGAAGAATTGTCTATCGATTATGTTTTCCAGCCGATCTTTGAACCGGACGGAAAAACGATCTACGCCTGGGAAGCGCTCATGCGTCCCACCGGCAAAACAGTCACAGAACTTATACAGGAATATATGGACAAAGATAAGCTGCATGTACTTGAGGTTGCAACCTTCTTCGGAGCAATGCAGGCTTATTTCCTTCGCGGTTACGCGCAGAGGGTTTCGATCAATTCGTTCCCTTCGGACTGCATGAGGGGCGAGGAGGCGGAAGCCTTCTACGAGTATTTCGGTGAGGAGATCCGCGGAAGGATGATCGTCGAAAACCTCGAATATCCTTACTTTTCCATGGAGCACTGGATTGAAAAGAACCGCTCCGTAAGGAATATGGACAACCTTCTTTCGGTCGATGATTTCGGCTGTGGCATCAACGATCTTGAGAGGGTTAAGATCATGACACCCCACATCGTAAAGCTTGACCGTGAGCTTATCTGCGGCATCGACCATGAGCCCGAAAAGCAGGCCAATGTCGAAAAGCTCGTCCTTCATTTCCACGAAGATGACATTCTTGTTGTGGCAGAGGGCGTTGAGGAAAAGGAAGAATTCGACTATCTCGTCGGCCTCGGAGTCGATCTTTTCCAGGGCTACTACCTCGCCCGCCCTCAGTAAACATGGGGTGAAACAGGGGGACACGATGTCCCATAGACATGGTTGCAAGTACAGGGATGTACTTGCATGTCCGGGACGGCTTACGCTGTTTCGACTTATGAACGGGGAAAGGGTTCCTGCGTTTCGGAAAATATTGTTACTATAGGAGTTCGCAAAAGCGGACTCCTTTTTTGTGCGGAAAACAGCGTAAGCCGTCCCCCCGGTTTTAAAACAGCGTAAGCCGTCCCCCTGTTTTACATGACAAAAATTGGTGGATTTTGTACAGAATAGCGGATGTAAGGTAAGCGGGCCTTTTTTTACAATAAGTGCATAAGAGGGGAAACTCCGTTTTTCATTTGCAAATATTATTCGAGACAGGCTACATTAAGGAGGCAGGATATGGTTACAGGAATCGCACATGCGGCATTTAACGTAAAGGATATGGACAAGACTGTCAGCTTTTATGAGAAATCCCTGGGCTTTAAGAAGGCGTTTGACATTGCAAGACCCGAGAACGGTGAGCCCTGGATCGTTTACATATATGCCGGCGGCGGACAGTTCATCGAACTCTTTTACGGTGCGACCGCAGAGAATCCCTACAAGGATGAGAATATCGGATTCTTCCATATCTGCGTAGCTGTTGACGATATCCATGAGATATGGAACAGGATCGTAGAGACCGGTGCGCCTCAGGATGATGCTCCCAAGCAGGGTGCGGACCATAACTGGCAGTGCTGGACCCATGATCCCGACGGCATCAAGATCGAGCTCATGCAGCTTGATCCGGAAAGCCCCCAGATGAAGTTTATTGAAAGTCAGAAGTGACAGAGTACAGACTGTTTAATTACCGGAATGATACTATCGCCTGCCGGAGCGAAAATTTCTATGAGGAATCTTGATGGAGTGGCAGACACCCGAAATAAACCTGTTTAAGTCAGGATCGTTTAATAAGGATGGAATGGGAAGCGATACTTCGCTTGCCAATATTCTGCTGCTCGCCGATAAATACGATACCGAGATTGCGGTTAAGGACGGTGTTCTCTATCGTTACTATCACGGAAAGAGTGATAACAGGAGAGGGTACGGTTTTCCTTTGTCCGATAAGCCTGTCGATCTGAAGAAATGTATTGATCTTTTGCAGGAGGATGCGGAGAGGAGAAATGTCCCTCTGGAATTCTGTCTCTGCGATGAGAATCAGAAAGAGCAGCTGGATAAGGTTGTGAAGGTATCCTGGAATTCCACGGTTGATGACAACGATTACATCTACAGCCGCGAAAGACTTGCAACGCTATCCGGAAGAAAACTCCAGAAAAAGCGCAATCATGTCAATCATTTCAAGAATACATATCCCGGCTGGCACTATGAACAGATAGGAATGCACAATAAATGCGCAGCGCTCGAGATGGCTACTAAGTGGCTTGAGGAAAGAGGAGAGCCTTCGGTCGCGGAGATTCTCGAATATGAATCGATCGGGTTTACTCTTATGAATTTCTATGACATGAACGTGTTCGGCGGGATCCTTTATGTCGGTGAACAGCCTGTTGCGATGACTATCGCATCCGAGATCTCACCTTCCTGCGTTGATGTCCACTACGAGAAAGCTATCGGTGACTATGCACATAACGGAGCCTTTGCGGCGGTGAACCAGTGCTTTGCTTCCTCCGAAGCGGTCTCGAAATACGAGTTTGTAAACCGTGAAGAGGACATGGGTATCGAGGGCCTGAGGCGCGCCAAGGAAACCTACGATCCCCTCTGCAAGCTGCAGAAATTCTACGGAAAAGCGGTTATTTAAGAACTTATTGAAATTGAACTGAGGATAATCTATAATCAGAGTGAGCAGAGAAATCTGTTCCTTCGCTAAATGATGACGAGTGACGGTTCTGACTCGTCGGTAAAATAAAAACTGACCGAGCGAAGATGACGAGTGACGGTTCTGACTCGTCGGTAAAATAAAAATTGACCGAGCGAAGAATATCCCGGAGATTGACCTAAAATAAAGGTCAATCTCTTTTTGCATTTTTTTGGAGGTATTCTATGCTATTTGATTATCAAATCTACCTTTTATCTAAGCAGTTTTCAAAATCATATCCGTTATCGGATTACCCTGAATTGATGTACAAAGAAGGACGTCCATATAATTGCCTTCTGATTGATACACACGAGGATTATCTTATCTGCGTTCCGTATCGAACTAATATCAGTCATAACAACGCTTTTCATTTTAAAAGATCGAAAAGGTCAAAGGAAAACAGATCTGGGCTGGATTATTCCAAGATAGTCATTATAAAGGATCTGACGCTGATCTCATCTGAGAAAGCAGTCATAGATCATGATGAATATCTCGAAACTGTTCAGAATATTGATAGAATCGCTAAGGATGTATCACAGTATATAGATACATATATTCTTCATGTGAAAGGGAAAAAGATACTGTCATCGAACGGATATGAAAGGAAATATAAATATTCCACTCTTAAATACTTTCATAACGAGCTGGGTATAAACATGCAAGATTAATGTATTTAATTATTTGATTTAAAAGCAATCCTGCCATAAACAGTTAGGATGAGATATACGATGAAGATGACTAGGAGCGCGAGAATTCCGTATCCGAAAAGGTATCCGGGATTGCCCATGAACGATGCGAGCCAGGCTAGGGGCGTATCTCTTTCCGGCCAATTGACGAAGAAATAGTTTACGTTGTATGCCTTGTCGAACAGGTAAATCGGCGGAACAACCACGGCAAGAAATATAAGAATGTAGTGGATATGCTTTAGCGACGGCTGAACTTCGCGTTTAATGAGCAGAAGCAGCGGATAGAGAACAAGCAGTCCGTGCCAGACATATGCATACAGATTTATGAAATTAAAGACGGGATAATAAACTGTCCAGTCTGGGAATATGAGAGCTGCAAGCGCACCGGGCATTATAAGTACAAGTGCGATCTCACCGAAGACTTTCTTAGCTTTATTCCATGAAAGAAATTCGCTAAGAAGAAATACATATATTCCCATACTGCAGACATGGAGCGGAAGATACCATCTGCCGAACCTCCCTACCGATACAAGGAAGAGATCCTTGAATACTTCGAGCAGAACCAGAAAGACAGGGATCAGTTTAAGGATCTTTCCCTGAGTTATCTTACTGCATCTTTTGAAAATGCAGATAAGGATCACGACTGCAAGAAGTGTTACAGCCGTGCTTGCAATGTGTTCTTTTCCAAATAGCGGATATCCCATTCCCGCCGGAATGTCATCCTGCTGCTTCCAGAAGTATTCCATAGATCATCTTTTTATTCTTCAGCTAAAACGATCCCGATATCAACATTTACCAGCCTGCCTATATATTTCTTAGCGGCTTCCGTTACAAGCCCTGTTTTCAGATATCCGATTGAAACGGTGAGGTCCGATCGTACGGCAAGTGCAGCTTCACCGGTATCCCCGTTCATACCCGAATTTATATCGACACTGATTACAAATGCATTGCTTCCGTTGATTGCTTCTATGGCGGTTCCGGCTGTGCCTCTTACTTCTCCGGTAAAGCCGGTTCCGAGAATGCAGTCAACGATCACATCATATGCCTTAAGATCCGTCTCTTCGGTGAAGGGGATCATTTCCACAGACAGCTCTTTAGCAATATCGCAGTAGTATTTACCATCCTCACTCATCTTATCGGATGTCTGTATGACTGTGGAGGAGATCCCTTTTTTCGCAAGTATCCCTGCAAGGGCATAGCCGTCGCCACCATTATTTCCGCCCCCGGCTACGATCGCAATCCTTTTGCCTGACCACTCTTTATATGATTCATATACTCCGTTTGCGGCACGAAGCATCAGCTCCCTGCCCGGAACGAAATTTGCTATGGTATATGCGTCGCTTTTTCTCATCATCTCTACGCTGATGATCTTTTCTTCCATTGCCTGATACCTCTTGGAATTACTTATTCACTGAGCATTTATATATTATCACATAACAAAAAATGAAGATAAATCCGCAGAAAAAATGATGCATTCCCGGCCCGAAAACAATAAAATGTAACAGGTAATGTTACAATGACTGTTACTTAGGCGAAAAACTAAGATGACCCGTAAGGAATTATAAGCCGGACAGGACCTAAGGCAGATATAGATATGAAGAAGAGTGAAGCAATAAAAAAAGCATTCATAAGATCCGTTCCCGTAATGGCGGGATACATAGTCCTCGGAATGGGATTCGGAATACTTCTGAGAAATGCGGGATACGGTGTTTTATGGGCATTTGCGATGAGCGCGTTCATCTATGCGGGCTCAATGCAGTATATCGGTATAAATCTGATATCGGGCGGAGCATCCGTTATCACGACCGTGCTTACAACGATAATGGTAAATGCAAGACATCTTTTCTACAGCATATCCATGATCGATAAGTATAAGAATGCGGGAAAGTATAAACCCTACATGATCTTCGCGCTGACCGATGAGACTTATTCCCTTCTTTGCGAAGATAAGGAAACGGATAACGGATACCGTTTCTTCGTATCACTTTTTAATCATTCCTATTGGGTTATCGGAAGTGTGCTCGGAAGTCTTCTCGGGGCTGTGCTTCCTTTTTCCACGGCGGGGATCGAGTTTTCCATGACGGCGCTTTTCATCGCATCATTTACGGAGCAGTGGATCACAACCAAGGATCATGTTCCCGCACTTACGGGACTGCTCTGCACGCTTGTCTGTCTTGCGTTGCTTGGAGCAGATAATTTCCTGATCCCTTCGATGCTCCTTATCACCCTGGTCCTTACCCTTATCAAAGGAAGGGAGGGCAGGACAAAATGAGAGAAGCTGTTCTTGTTTCCGCAATGGCGCTTGTGACCATAGCTCTGAGATTTCTTCCTTTTCTGGTATTCGGAAAGAAAACTCCCGCTTATATCTCTTATCTGGGAAGGGTTCTTCCGCAGGCGATAATAGGGCTTCTCGTCATCTACTGCCTTAAGGATGTATCGTTCCTTTCTCATCCGTTCGGGATTCCCGAACTTGCGGCGGGCGCATCCGTAGTAGCACTGCAGGTTTGGAAGAGAAATCCTGTAATAAGCATTCTGGCCGGAACCGTAATTTACATGATCCTTATCAGGGTTATCGCATAAAACTCATATTTTCGCATTCGTAAAAGAATGCAAAAAATGATATTTAACATTCCGAAAAACGAGAAGAACGTTTTCCATAGATGGGATAAACTCCGTATTGTAAAGAACAAACAACCACTTTTCAATAAGGAGGAGAATACAATGAAACTTTTCAGCAAGAAGACAACCATCTATCTCGGATCGGAAGAGCAGAAGGATAACATGATCAACAAGCTTGAGAGCCGGCACATTGAGTATGAGCTCAAGCAGGACAGAGACGGTGTAGCGGGATCACGTCCCGTATACAGACTCAAGGTATATGCAGCAGACTATGCAAAGGTAGTCTGAAAGTATGAAAAGTGAATTTTCTCTTTCATCACTTCTTCCATAAAACAAGGGGACGAATCAGGCGTCCCCTTGATTTTTGTTTATTTATTCTTTCCCGCAAACAGCGATCTGAACTCTCCGGGAGCCATTCCCTTTTCTTCGTGGAACACGCGGTTAAAGCTCGGTATGCTCTGGAAGCCCGACAGCATCGCAACCTCAGTGAGGCTTCGTTCTTCATCGGTAAGCAGCTCCGTTGCTTTTTCTAGTCTTATCATATTCAGCCACTTGCTGTAGTTCATGCCTGTGACATTCTTGAATATCCTGGAAAAATAATCCCTGCTTATACCGGCCATCTCGGCCATGGTTCCCTGCGACAGATCGTCGGCCGTAAGGTTATTCTTGATATAGTCGGTGACCGAGATCATGCGTCTCATGACGTCGTCCTCATAGCCGTATCTGTCGGCTTCTCCGAGCTCGGGTGACAGCTCGGTCCTGTATTCGTCGAGGTTCATCATGAATTCCATTAAGAGCATGCAACATCTGAGTTCCCTGTCCGTAGCATCGGAGAAGAAGATCTCTTTCATTTTCATGGCAATGACCTTCTGCTTTGCAGCCAGCTCCGGATGAGCATGAATGCAGATGATGTGAAGGTTACGGTAAAGATGCATTATCCTTCGAAGGTCGAAGAGGGAATTGATGAACGCATTGGAAAACTGTATGACGAGAGCATCTTTTCTGTCCGCATCGATTATGGAATGCATCTCCATCGGCCAGACGAGCAGGAAATCATCGGGCACGAGCTCATATGTGTTCTTCCCGACAGTATAGATATTTTTCTTGCCGGGACCGACCATTATGATCTCACCGTATGAATGCCAGTGTGGCTGATAGCTTCTTTCACTGTAACCGGTGGACATATTGAAGGTGCTGGAGTTTTCAAAAGGATAAACCTCGTATGAGCTGTAATCCATATACCCTCCTTAATTGTGCGGAAACTCGATCATAGGGTGTTCCCACTCCCAGGCCTTTTCGAACCCGTAGTCCTTGAGAGAGATGCGTTTTCTTTTTATAAGATTGGTTATCTGCACGAGGTCCTCACGTGACCTTCCTATGCAGGAAAAGTATCTGTATGTGACCTTGTCGTCCGTGATCGTTTTGAAGGTGTAAACGTAGAAATTTCTGTTCGTATCGTAGTAAGCGCTGTACGAAGCGATGCCCGCCATCGGAGGATCCACCTCTATATCGTACCTTCCGTTTGAAGAATAGAACTCGTCCAGTTTTTTCCTGAGAGTTTTTTTATCCTTCAGCTCACAGGTGTTTCCGTTCAGGTTCATCGTGATCTTGTATTTTTTCCTTTTATCGACCCTCTTTTGCCAGCGCCAGTAACGGGAAGTTATGTTGTATGGTATACGTATGAGCAGGCCGGGAATGAAGAAGATGAGACCTACCAGGAAAAAGGCGGCGAAGGATTCGAACGGATTTTTTTGGGCCGCGAAAGCGAAAAAAATACCTATGAGCATCATGCCGGTGCCGGTAAAAAGCAACCGATCCGCACCGCTCTGACAGCCGTCGAACTTGATGTCGGGAAGCAGTATGGTCGTTCTGATTTCCCTGTACGGATACGGGTTGTGCCTGATGTAGATGCAGTTTAAATAGAGACCGTCACCGCTCGGATCCTTGTCCCAGTTTGTGGTCACCCTGTAGGCCATATCATCAAGGGTTGTTGTGTAAAGGCTTGATTCATAACCGGTGCAGCTGTCCCTGAAGTACGGCTTTCCTTCATGAATGATCGCTGTGACATAAGCTTTTCCCTTCGGGATTCCTGACGGATAGAAGTTTTCAAAAAGGATCTCATCCTCGGGACCGAGCGCACCGAAAAGTTCAAGCATTTTTTCCTTTGCGGGGACCTGCGGAAGGGAAACCTTTATCAGGGCCCCGGACTTTTCCGTGACCTCGAAACCGAGCTCTCTTATTTTGGCGATCATCTGTGGGTTCATAATCCCATTATTTCATCACATGACAAAAAATGAAAGATAAAATAGCAGAAAAATAGGTGCAAGATGCCCTGTGAGCCCGTAAAATAAAGTTAATCTGATAGTTTGTTTTTATGAAAGGAGCTGCTGATGTTTGATTTTAATTATTTCACACCTACCAAGGTTATCTTCGGCAGGAACACCGAGAGCAAGGTGGCTGAGCTCATTAAGGAATTCGGCGGAAAGAAGGTACTGATCCACTACGGCGGCGGAAGCGTTGTAAGGTCCGGACTTCTTAAGAGAGTGACCGATACTCTTGACGGTGCAGGAATTGCTTACGTCACTTTAGGCGGTGCGGTTCCCAATCCCCACCTCGGACTTGTTTACGAAGGCATCGAGCTCTGCAGAAAGGAAGGAGTTGATTTCCTTCTTGCGGTAGGCGGAGGAAGTGCGATAGATTCGGCTAAGGCGATCGGCTATGGCCTTGCAAACGAAGGTGATGTATGGGATTTCTATGATTACAGGAGAACCGCTGAAGGATGCATTCCTTTGGGCGTTATCCTTACCATCGCAGCTACCGGAAGTGAGATGAGCGACTCATCCGTCATCACCAAGGAAGAAGGACTTGTAAAGCGCGGATACAGCAGTGATTTCGGACGCCCTAAGTTCGCCATCATGAATCCCGAGCTTACCATGACACTTCCCGACTATCAGACTGCATGCGGATGTACCGATATCATGATGCATACGATGGAAAGATATTTTACCAACGGCGGAAATATGGAGATCACCGATGCACTTGCAGAGGGCCTTCTCCGAACCGTCAAGAAGAACGCGGTCATCCTTCGCGACGATCCTAAGAATTACGATGCACGTGCCGAGGTCATGTGGGCGGGAAGCCTTGCACACAACGGACTTACCGGATGCGGAAATGACGGCGGTGACTGGATGACTCACAAGCTTGAGCATGAGCTCGGCGGATTATATGATGTTGCTCACGGTGCGGGACTTGCTGCGATCTGGGGAAGCTGGGCAAGATATGTCTACAAGGATTGCCTGCACAGATTTAAGAAGTTCGCTCTTAATGTAATGGATGTAGCCGATCAGGGATCGGATGAAGAGATCGCACTTGCCGGTATCGAGGCAATGGAAGATTTCTACAGGAGCATCAACATGCCTACCAATCTCCGCGAGCTCGGAGTAAAGGCAACCGATGAAGATCTTGTCACAATGGCTCATAAGTGCGCAGTCGGTGTCGGAGGAGAGATGGGATCCGCTAAGGTCCTTAATGAAGAGGCAATGCTTGCAATCTTCAGAGCCGCTATGTAAATATTGTGACTTGGGATAAAAGAAACACAGGGCGTACCTGTGTTTCTTTTTGCATTCATATAAGTAATCTGACACAAGAAGCGGATTAAATGGTAAAATACAGGTATAAATATTTATGACTGTGAGGGAAGAATATGATTACAGGTTCCATTGAAGAGCTGTCAGTACTGTCTCTGATCATAAGGCTCCTGCTCGCCACGCTTTTCGGTGCAATCATAGGACTGGAAAGAGGAGCAAGAGGCCAGTCCGCCGGTATCAGGACCTTTGCGCTCGTATGTGTGGGTGCCGCATCCTGTGCCATAGTGAATCTGTTCCTTTTCTATACCACGGGTTCCGCGGATACAGCACGTATTCCTTCAACCGTCATTACCGGTGTGGGCTTCCTCGGAGTCGGCACGATAGTCGCGGGCCGTACATCGGTAAGAGGACTTACGACGGCGGCAACCATGTGGAGTACGGCTGCGCTCGGTCTGCTCATCGGTTCCGGATTTCTCGTCGGAAGCATCGTATGTTTCCTGACCATAGTATTTATCGTGGTGGTCCTTAACAGGGTTTCCCTTTTCCAGGAGAACATCGCGAGCAGGCTTTCCCTTTATCTTGAACTGGACAGGGAGACGGGAGTTGAGGAATTCCTTTCCTACATGAACGAACACGGCTACAGTGTCTCCGTTCTCGAGAAGAAAAACAATGCGTCCATCCACTCCAAGGATATCGGACTCTACGTCACCTGCAATATCTTCAAGCACAAATCACATACCAATCTGATCAACGACATTTTTTCGCTTTCTTCGGTTCACTACGTAGAAGAGATCAAAGGATAAAAGACGAGTGAACAGGGGGACGGTTCCTGCGTTCACCTTGTGGGGTGAACGCAGGAGCCGTCCCCCTGTTCACAATGTCACATCATCTTGAGTAGGATCCGTACACATATCCGTAAGCGAGAACGTTTCCGTATAACACGGGATCGTTCGACCGGTCCTTTACGTTCAGAAAGCCTGACCACAGAACATCGGCCCTGAACCATTCTTTGTCAAATACCGGAAATTCTCCTTCATATCTCATGTCCGGCTTATCCGCCATCGCATACACATAGATCATATAGTAATGATCGCCCGATCCTGTCGGAGGGTAAGGTCCAACGTACTGTCCGGGATTTGCTCCCTCTTCAAGCTCAGTATCCGTAACCTCGGCATACCAGTGAACCCAGTTGCCCGCGGTCTCATCGACCATATATATGACGTAATATGATGCACCTTCCACTTTATCGAAGGACAGCTGCGGTGAGAGATTCTGTCCCGCATCCGTATCGGTGACGCGGTCAGACCATCTGTCGCCTTCAAGGCTTTCCGATGTGACTTTCAGTGTTGCATTCATTCTGAAATCATCAATTGTTTTGTCGTAAGTTCCGTATCTCGACTTATATATGTAGTCTGTCATTGTGTTCGCGGTTGCTACCGACATAAGAGCAAAGCAGCCGAGAATAAAAAGGAGAATGATGGAACCGTGCGGCGCGCGCCCTTTCTTGTGCCATACTATCGCAAGGATAAGGAATATCAGGTGGAAGAACATCAGTATTATAAAGAGAACAAGGCTGTCCTCCATTTCTCCGACTCTTGTCCACTTGATAATGTATTTAAGGTCGGCGAAGAGGCACAGAGCATATGCCGCACCGTACAGCCATTTCATTACTTTTCCGTAAATAAGTTCATCTGCTTTTTTCATATTCAATCCTCATCAGCGGTATATTCCATGATGTCTCCGGGCTGGCAGTCCAGTACCTTGCAGATGGAATTAAGTGTCTCGAACCTGATACCCTTCATCTTGCCGGTCTTAAGGTTTGACATGTTTACATTCGTAAGCCCCACCTTATCGGCAAGTTCATTGAGTGACATTTTTCTGTCCGCCATAACGCGGTCGAGTCTTATGATTATCGCCATGGCTGCCTCCTTAGATAAAGCTGTTAACGTCTTCCTGAAGATCGAGACCTTTTTGGAAGATGAATGCGATCATGGCAATGACTGCGGATATCGCGAACAGATACCATGATGTGATATCAAAACTTGAGCTGTAGTAATTGAATCTGAAGAACGACATCAGCATTCTTACCATGCCGGGAAGCATTGCGAGAAGGAGCTGCAGAAGAGAGATGAGCTTCACGCGGTTGATGTTTTCTTTTGTAAACGGAGTTGAATCTATTGATTTCTTCGCAATGACGATCACGACATAGAGCATCGCACAAAGGATCACTGTGTAGGTGAGTCTCGATGCATCCTCGATGAGAGTGCAGTACTTGTAATCGGTGTTTCCGTTATCGTCGGTGAGGCTGTACCTGTTGTAGTCGATGTCGCAATATTCCTCTCCGTCGATATAGAGCCTGTAGATCCTGCCCTGCGTTGCAAAGGTTTCATCGTTTTCGAATCTGACTTCAAACTTGCTGCTGTCAGTCATTGCATCGATGATCAGACTGTAAAGTGAAAAGAAAACTATGATTGCCAGCATTAACGCAAATGCGTTTGCTATGTTTAAAGTCATTCTTCTTTTCTTATCAGCCGCATTCTTTTCCGACACGTTATTACCGCTCATAATATCCTCCAAACGATTTAAAGCATTACTTTAAAAATTTAAGTTCTGAGTTGATATTATCACGTGCTTTTAAAGCGTGTCAAGAAAAAATTAAAGTTTTACTTTAAATTGCATTCGGACCGGGCAGATTTAAAGATTTTTTTCTCCCCACTTCTTAAGATCTAGAAGTATAGGAATAAGCGTCTTTGCTTTTCCGGAAAGAGAGTACTCGACGCGAACCGGCATCTCATCGTACTGCTTTCGGATGACAAGACCGTCCGCTTCAAGCTCCTTCAGTGACTGTGCGAGCATGGTGTTTGTGATCCCGAAAACCGTACGCTTAAGGTCGCCGTATCTTACCACATCGTCACGGTCGATGACACAGAGTATCATGATCTTCCATTTTCCGCCGACTATATCTATTACTTTCTTGAGACCGCAGCCTTTCCCGCCGACGCTGTCACATAACGGTTCCTTTTTACTCATTCTTCTATACCTCCAAGTCAGTTTTTTCTTACCAGGTTAATTTATTTTGCGTACTTGATAAGTTTTTCATACCACATATAATAAACTTAGCAAGTGCCAAAAAACAAGTAAAAAGTGATGTTTGATAAGAAAGGGCGCGAGAGCGCAAACGGTGAAAATATGGAATACATTTTTACAAAGGAAAACTTTGATGAAGAAGTATTAAAGAGCGATGTTCCCGTACTGGTTGATTTCTATGCCGACTGGTGCGGACCCTGCAGGATGATGATGCCCGTTGTCGAGGAGCTTGCCGGAGCTTATGAAGGCAAAGCCAAGGTCGGCAAGGTCAATGTCGATGAGCAGGGTGATATTGCCGAACAGTACGGCGTAATGAGCATCCCCGCATTCGTTGTTATCAAGGATGGCAAGGTTGTGGAGCAGGGACTCGGAGCAATGCCCAAGGCTAAGCTCGAAGCAATGCTCTCCGGAGCAATCTGATAAGTCCCGCAACCTGACAGTTTCCGCATTTGATAAATCCTCTCCCATGAAGACGGCAGCCGCTTTTATGCGACTGCCGGATTTTTATTGCTGTAAATTTGCAAAGAGTTTATTCGAAAACGTATCTTATGTCTTCTTTTCCGCTGATCATTGAGACGGGCCACATGGATGTGCCGTTTTCGGTCTCAGCATAGATCGTGATGGAAGAGCCGGCTTCGGGAACGGTGAGGCTGTAGCAGGTGACATCGCCCCTATCCAGTATGTGCCCCTCACTGCTTCCGAGATTTACGAATGTATTATCCTGAAGTGCAACTACATATACGTAATCAAGTCCGTAAGTGTCATCTACGGCCAGGGGCATACAGTAGACCCACGATTCATCCTCAGGAGGGTTGACCATGATGAACATCTGAGAGCCCTGAGGTGCATAGCTTATGAATTCATTCCATGTATCCGCACAGGGGTGGTGTCTGTAATCAGCCAGTGCATATATGGGATCGTTGAGGTTAAAGGGTCTGTCGATGGATTCCGTGACGGTATCTCTGTATTTATCATCCTTCCAGTAAGAGATGACGAGTTCGTTATTATTCAGTCCCGCAAAAGAAAGATCGCTTATCTCGTAGCCTTCCACCGATGCTACGGGATATCCTTCGTAGTTATAGACGGTGTCCATATATGTATAGTAGGAATCCCATACGTGATCGCCGTGAAGGAAATTACAGCCGGAGAAAGTCTTTTCGGGCCATGAGGTGCGCATGTTGAATACCATGTAGGTATTTGCGTGGGGATTCTGATCGAGTCTCAATATGAGATACTCTCCGAATATCTCATAATCAAGGATCACGGTATTGGTGATGCCGTAGTCGCTCAATCTGAATGTGCAGTTGTTAATAACAAATTCCTCTCCGTCGCACTCTACATCCTGCTCGAGGGGATAGAGCTCATATATGCCGTATTCTCCGCGGTCCGCCTCGACCATCTTGGTGATCTTTCCGTCCGATACAGTAATCTCATAAACGGTTAACGGGTTGTTTCTTGAAAACTTTTTCGTTGAGAGAATGCCGCTCAGATCCGCATTTGGTGAAAAGCTGTACCATACCGCTTCGGGATAATCTCTTCCGTCAAAATATGCGGCCATATACTTAAAGCCGGTGTATTCCTTGTAGGTTTCGAATGCGACATCATCAACTCTCTGAAGACAAAGGGAGTCTGAATCCGATTCATATACAAAGGCATAGAATACGTTGTCTTTTTCGGTTTCCTCTATATAGTTGATGTCATTATCCCTGGTGAGGATCCAGTTCAGATCAAAGTCGTATTCATAGGTATACGGGCTTCTGAATACATCATATGCGATATTGGATCCTCCGTTTCCGAGCTCCTCAAGATACATGTAATCCTTGCCCTGACTCTGTGCGATCCTGAATCTGCCGGATGTGGAATCTTCATCGAGCCAGCATCCGAATGCATCCTCAAGCCCGGAGAGCGTGATATCGTATGCGCACATTCCGTCAAGAACATCGTCGAATGGCTCCTTGAACATGATGCTTCCGGTAACGGAAACATCCGTGGAAAGATAGGTGTAGATGACAGAGCCGTCCTTGTCAATCTCGAGCGTTGCATAGGCCTCGCCCGTTTTGCGGTCGATCATGTCCCATGTGCCTTCTGCAAATTTTAGGACGGATTTATTCGAAGAGTAATCTATCTCTTTCGCAGCATACATGGGAGGCTCTTCGCCTGGCTCGTTATGGCCCCTGTCGTCGTCATCCTCTTCTTCGTCTTCTTCTATATCTGTGTCATCATCCGCTGTCTGAACGGTCTGTGATCCGCAGGCGCTGAGGACGAGCGTGAACAAGGCACCGAGTATCATCAGTTTTTTTAATAATTTGTTTTTCATGGCTTTTCTCCCTGCATAACAAAAAACGACATGTTCATTATACAGTAAATCAGCGGATTATTACTCGAATTAAGGAAATCTTAAACTAAAGGAAACAGTGTAAGCCGCCCACCTGTTTCACTACAGATGAAGTATCATCGTTGCTATTCTGAAATATGCAAGAAGCGAGAGAGCGTCGACTATGGTCGTGATGAAGGGGCTCGCCATAACCGCAGGGTCGAATCCCAGACGCTTTGCACCGACGGGAAGCATGCATCCGATCAGCATTGCCATAAGCACCGCTGCGACCAGGGTGAGGCAGATGGTTAAGGCAACGGGGAGTGCGAGACGGTCGAATACAAGCAGCTTGACCAGATTTGCAGCGGCAAGTGTGAGACCGCAGAAGACTGCGACACGTACTTCTTTCCATATGACACCGGGCACGTCACTGTATTCGATCTCTCCGAGTGAAAGTCCACGGATGACGGTAACGGATGCCTGTCCTCCGGCATTACCTCCGGTATCCATCAGCATGGGGATGTAGGCTACGAGAACCGCACAAACGCTCAGTGCATCTTCGAAGGATTTGATGATCGCACCGGTAAATGTTGCACTCACCATGAGAAGGAGCAGCCAGGGGATCCTCTTTTTATATGTCTCGAGAACACCGGTCTTCATGTAGGCTTTGTCGGAGGGCACGATAGCTGCCATCTTTTCCATGTCCTCGGTAGCCTCTTCTTCCATGATGTCCACGATATCATCGACGGTGATGATTCCGACCAGACGGTTTTCATTGTCAACGACGGGCATTGTGGTAAAGTCGTATTTCTTGAACTGTCTCGCAACTTCCTCCTGGTCCATCAGCGTGTTGAGTGCTATGACATTCTCGTGCATGATGTCTCCGATGATCTCATTGTCATCCGATAAAAGGAGATACCTCAGCGCAACCGTTCCGAGCAGATGACGTCCGCTGTCGAGGACGTAACAGACATTGATCGTCTCCGAATCGACACCGACCCTGCGGATGCGTTCGATTGCTTCCTTTACGGTGGAGCTTTCCTTCAGGTCGACATACTCCACGGTCATTATGCTTCCCGCACTGTCCTCGGGATAGCGCAGCAGGTGATTGATCTCGCGGCGAGTGTCGGCATTCGCGTTTGCAAGGATACGCTTAACGATATTGGCGGGCATTTCCTCCATAAGGTCCGCAGCATCGTCGGCCATCAGGTTATCGATAATGCCCGCAGCTTCCTTATCGGACATCGACTTGATTATCCTCTGCTGGATATCCGAATCAAGGTACGAGAAAACGTCCGCAGCCTGATCCTTGGTCAGTATGCGGAAAAGCTTAAGCATATGCTCTTCACTGAGGCCTTCCATCCATGCGGCGATATCCGCATCGTTGTGTTCGGACAGACTCTCACGGAGCTTCGCATACTCTTTCTTTTCCAGGAGAGTAAGAAGCTCATCAAAAATATTCAATTCTTCCATCGTGCAACCTCCGTGATGACGGCAAAGCCCGC
>JAEEGK010005093.1_pt1 | contig 31834 bp, 36 predicted proteins | sample 8958771 | NCBI WGS metagenome assembly JAEEGK01 (sample SAMN16246547, study PRJNA631951) | gut metagenome | biome: gut microbiome; feature: rumen; material: SC-attached | host: Bos | place: Iran: Karaj | collected 2018-10
TCGCCGCAAGCGACAGAAGGCACAGCGCCTGGGTGATCTCTGTGCCGAGACCGGCCATTTCCTCTGGGCCATGAAAGTATGGTATCTGGGCCTCCGAGCCATCTGCCATAAAGACTACGACGACTGGCGTTGCGTCCACTTCAATACCGATGTCGTCACCCTCTCCGACGTCATCTCCGAAGAAGACGCCACCATCCTCGGCCGCCGCATCGACACCCTCTGGCACCACCTCGGCCACCCCGAGCAGGCCTACTACGCCCGCATCGCCACCGCCGAATACGACTTTCTCTACTTAGAAAAATACGATTGTGATAGAAATGAGGAATAAGATGTTTTGACACTTTGACCCCTTGACCCCTTTTCAGAATGGGGTAGGAGGTTATTTCGTTATCTCAACAATTATTTCCGTTCTGAACTTCCTTACATAGATAAAATCAGTAATAGCAAACAGCATGTGCTGAAAGAGATTATGGAACTGGCTGATGAGGTGCAAGTCTTTCGTCAGTTCAGGGTCAAGTCCTTCATTCCAATTTGGAGGAGGGCAATCCATTCCTATGAATGAATCAAATGTATAGCCCTCATCTCTTGGAAAAGTGAGAGTCAAAACAGATATGCCATCAGCGTACATAGGATTTAGATCTTCATCACAAAGTGCATACCATAAATCCTGTCTTTCTTCACCCTGTATAGGATTTAAAGCCGGATAGTCCACATCGAGATAACACTTGGCAGTGAGTTCCATCTCTTCACCATCACCCTCATCTATGATACCTATCATCTTATCCCATATACAATGAGCTCGATTGTACATATCACGAAGCGCCTCTCGCAATGCATCATTGAAGGCGATAATATCAGGTAAAAGAGCTTTCTGGTTTGCCAGAACCTGTTTGTTGATGATGTCTTTTCGTAGGGATAAAAGTACATCATTATCAGAATTGTTATAGCGATAATCATTATATCTTAGAATGATCTCCCTCTCTATTGCATCTACATTATTGTCCATATAACTAGATAGGTTAATCCCATAAATTAAGAAAAAACTTACGAAACAAATCCAGTCCCTCATGGATGATAGGATAGTCATCACTATATACCACTTTATTGGGTTCTACCAATTCAAAAGCATCAATCATCTTCTGAATAGCCTTGTTCCAATCAGCAATATCCTTGAAACCTGGGGCATATCCATGCTTGTCGAGTGCCTTGAATGCCTTCAACCGAGGTACAATATCCCTCGCAATAAAGTGGTAAGTGCCCCAGACTTCCTCTATTGGATAGTCATTCTTGTAACTCCAATTCTCTGTAGAGTCATCTTTCTTTTTCCTTTTCATATTATATCTTATTAATCACAATGCAAAGATACAAGAAACCTCTGCCGTTTTGGGGCAGAGGTTGCATTAATTCTTATATTGGCTGAATTCCCATGCGCTCACATTCTTTATTCAGTTTTCTAATCTCATTCTTGTCATTTTTGCGACAAATTAGAAGAGCTGACATGTATTCGACAGGATAATGTGCTTTAAGATAAGCCGTCTGATAGGCCAGCCAAGTACAGCTTACTGCATGAGATTTCATATAAGCATAGCTTCCATATTTAGTTTCCCAATCTGTCCATATTTTCAGTAGTTTCTTTGGATTATGCCCATTCTTCTTGCCTCCATCCATGAACTTAAGTTTCATCTCGTCAAGAACTTCTCGTTTCTTTTTACCCAATGCTTTACGAAGAATGTCGCTATCTACCTTAGTAAAACCAGCAAGTTGACGAGAGAGGTTCATGAACTGTTCCTGATAGATTATAACGCCACAAGTTTCTTTCAGATATCTCTCCATACAAGGAATGTCATATATGATTTCCTCATGCCCCTTCTTCCTAGAAATGTACGAAGGCAGGAACCTTTCTAGACCAGGTATATTAAGGACATATAGTGCAACAAGTTCTTCAAATGCAGTTGGATGCAATTTACGGAGATTTTTCTGTATAACTGATGAATCAAACTCATGAACACCTATAGTCTTTCCTTTTTGAAAGAGTTCGAAGGTCTTTTCGTCGTTTATAGGTATTTCATCCAGATTGATTTCTATTCCATAATGTTGTTTTATCATTAATAAGGCGCTCTTTAATTCTATAAGTACATTTAAATCTCGGAAATTTATGATTTCTTGTTCTGAATCTTCTACAGCCCACCCCCATTTGGAAACTCTTTTTATTATATGACCACCATCACTATAGAAGACACAAAAACTTGGAAATCTACTATATTGGGGATTAATAAAACGCTCAAACAACAAGCTATATTTCAGAGGATCTATCTTTGTGATATCCAAGCAATATGCCACCAAACTACAAACGCTTGTACTAAAACCTGGTCCAACAATAATACCATAATCATTTCTCATTATATTAATGATATCATGTGATATCATGAAGTATTTTGAGAAGCCTTTTGTCTTAATGATGTATAGCTCATCGCGAAGTCTTTCATCAACTTCCGATGGCAAAGGTTTCCCATATACCTGATATGCTCTGCTATATGTTAGTTCTTCAAGATGGTCATGATCCAACTTCCCGTTTATAATTGCGCTATTAACAATGTCCTTAATTCGCTCAAATGCGTCGTTTATAAAATGCTGGTTATGATCCAGAAGATGAATGAAATAGTTTGCCATAATCTTTATTTTATTAGTGGACTTTTTGAATTGAATGTAGCATAATCGATGCGCATTTGTCTACCCAATGAGGGATCTGTAGCTATGAGGATGTTGCTGGATTTGCAATTACCAATAAGGAGCTTACATAAACGTTGTTCGTCTTCAGTCAGTTCTTTGTGATATTCGCCAGTTGTAAGAACCACTACCATCCTGTCTAATCTGGTATTGACATCTTCCATCTCCAGCAACTCACAAAAATACTTGGCTCCATTCGAATTCTCATCAGCATACGATGTGATAGTTTCTGGACTGAACAAGTCTGACTGAAACAAGCCACACAATTGCTCAATACTCATATTGTTTCTTTCGTCACTCAATGCCGGAATTGCCTGAACGATGAACTTGCTGATAGCTGCCATACGCTCATAGTAAAAGCCTCTAAACTCTCTACGAAACATCCTCTTCTTTTTAATCTTGTTCATCCTCCTGCTGATATACCAGAAATCTTCTTTGGATCGTCTGATCAATTCCTTCTTCTTTAATCGCGCTAACTCTTTTATAGTGGGGACGTGACCACCATTCCTACGAATGATGGTGAAATACCTCTTTGTCTTTACCTTATAATATTTGGAGTCACTCCACCTGTCTTCGATCTCTAAATCTTCATCAAACCTTAAATATTCCTGTGCCTGCTTATCCACAAATCCATAAAAAGATGTATGCCAAATACAACAAGCTGCTATCTCTGCATTAGTTGCCTTTACATCAGGAGCGAGAGTGATTTCCTTAGTCAACGAGTGCTCCCAATAATCACCCTCCATTGGGTATGCATTGAGACGAAATCCTCCCCCCTCCATTTCTCTCGTGGTGATATTACATACATCACTATTTGCATCGTCATCGTACTTGGGTGTCATCTGACGCAGCATGTCGAAATGAATCTTATACCATTTCAAATTACCTTCTGCATCCGGATGCATCTGCAAAAGGCAGGGCACCACCTCCTCAAAAGTAACGCTGTTCAATAATTCTTTAAATGTCATAATCCGTTCTTTTATCTTTTTTTGTTCACAGTGCAAAGATAAAAGAAACCCCTGCCGTTTTAGGGCAGAGGTTTCCTCTTTTAAAAATATGTAGGTTATTTATCTACGATGCCAACTATGACCTCCGTCTTTCGAACAAAAGAGGCCCTTTGATGTTGTTGCTAAGAGGACTTGGCCATCAGATGCTAATTGTCTAAATTCACCAAAAGCACTATTTGTGCAGCGACTATGCCAGCTATGCCCTTCGTCCTTAGAAGAGAAAATACCTTTAGAAGTACATGCAAGGATTTCTGTACCATTGTCGAACAGGTCATTAAAGTAACCTGCTAAACCACTAGTAAATCGATTGTGCCAACTACGCCCACCATCTTTTGAACTTTCAATGGTGTTCTTTTGAGTGTTGATACGGAGTAACTCGTTTCCGCGCTGAATAATTTGTGCCATATACTTCTAGCTTTTTATTGATTTATAGAGTATTCTCTGTCACGATATGCTCTTACTTCATGCAGTACTCTCTCCATTTTGTGCTTAATCTCCTCATTGCTTTCTTCGAAAGAAATCACTTCGTGTACATGGCGCGATTTGTTTTGTTCCCATGGATGGAATTCTTCATTTGGCCAAATACCACTTATTAGTTTTTTTGTCTTTTCTTCATTATTCTGCCTTGTAAATAGAAGTACCACATATTGTTTCCTGTCTTCTTCTGGTGTCAGATCAATAACAATTCTATCATTACTACTAATCCATTTCCCATCCTTTTGTCTTGTATAGAACTCATGATAAACCGTCTTTTCATTATAAATGTTTTGATATGATCTATTATTGTTTATCATTGCTTTTAAAAACCAAGCGCGTCCATTAGCTTCTTTGCAAATGAATTGATACAACAAAGTCTTTTCTAATCTTTTTGAATGATTATCTATCGCATAGCTAATAGTATTTCCTATTATTTTCATTTCATAAGATGAGTATCGGAATGCAGTATGCTTAATAGATAAAATATGATATTTTTCTTTATAATAGCAATATGATATACTTTGGGGTACAATTTCTTCTAGTTTAGGCGCTTCACCCATTTTATTGAAAAGATCCCTGCATTGATCACCAAGTAAAAGAACAACTTTGGGTTTAAGAATATCTATTAACTCAAGAGTTTGCTTTGCACAATATTCTTTATCTATCTCTTTCGGAATCTGCCCTTGATCAGCCGTTCCAAAGAATATCATATTAGTAAGAACAAACTTGTCTGGTTTTTCTATTAGTTCTCCTTTTCCTGCATAACCAAGCATTTTATGTATTTTATGCCATAGATCCCATCCATATCTCTTTTTGTCTTTATCATATTTTTGGGACATTTCGTAAATAATCTCCTTATTACTCAGACCTTGAAAACATGGGTTACCCCAATATAAGAAATCAGAATTACTTAAAGCGCGATCTTTCAGTCCCCATTGTGAAAAAGGACAACCCGCACCAGGATTAATTCCAATTATCATCAATTCGCAATCTTTCACTCGAGATAAATCCGATTGATTGTAAAAAGATCTGGCGACATCCTCGCCCACGCGTTTTACCTCACTTAAATAAGATTCTAAGGTCCATTTTGACCATTCTCTAAGTTTAAACTGTAGGTTTGTATCCATAATTGCAACTATTGATAATGCTATATTTTTTTCATCCGCAGTAGCTCCCCATTCGTGCCATATAACATCCATACCAGATAAACAATCAGCGATTTTGTTAAAATGTGCCCCCCGATTGGAATCAATAATGGTTACTGCCAATTTCTTTGATGATTGCAGTAGATCCATATAATCATTACGGATGATATCTATTATGCTTTGGACTTGTTCTTCTTCATTTGTACCCTTTCCTTTAATACGAATTTCGTATATACGATTAGCCTCATAGATATATTTTAGGTCGTAGAAATCACAAGAGACCAAACCAAATCGTTGTAATATACCACATACTACAACATCTGCATTTCCCCACTGATATGGCCAGGGACCTTTGCATGCGTTATAATCTGCAACGAGTGCTTCACGCTTTTCGGCAAAATAGTGACTGGCCTTTTCCCAGTCTTCATCAGATAGTTTACCAGAATCGTGAAGTTCTCCAATAGCAATTGAATTATCGTAAATGCTTGCCTTCTTAGGTTCTTCAAGATATGAGATTGTCTTACCTCTGTATTCTGCATAGGCGATTTCACGCCTTGTGCTATCGCCAATATAGCCCCCCACATTGATAACAAAGATTTCATCTGCCAAGTCAATCTTTGCCAGATGCTGGCGATCCAACATATCTTTCACACCCTCTGTCCAAACAACATCGTCACCAGAATGGCCAAATAGACCTACTGATATAACAATATTGCCTTCGAGGGTCAAGCGTTTCTGAGCTTCCATGAATTCTTCCTTGAAGCGGGTGCTGCCACAGAGGGTTATTACTTTAAATCCATTTATCATAGGTAGTGCAATATTTGATTGTTTCAAGTTATTATAGGCAAAGATACAACTTTATTTTGAAACCTGTACCAATTTAACAATCTTTTTTAGGTTTCAAGTAGGTCATTTCCCAGAAAAGACCAGCAGCCAGTTCCTCTTCGCTGATTTCCACATCGTCTCTAACTTTCACCTCCATACTCAGAACCTCAATCTTATCTTTGTGTTCTGCCGCAGAATATAAAAGCCCCTTCTCGTCGTTGACAGAACAATTCCAGTCAATTAAAGAATTGGTCAGTTCCCATCTGGAAGCCAGCTCGATGTATAAATCTGTGGACTTGGGTTCGCACTCGTTAGCCCAATGATTGTATATACCACGGAAAACCTTAATACTTGCATCAGAAAGATGATGCCTGCTGTTCACTACAAATAGATGATCAAGATGCGGAAGCACGCTCTCGAAATCAAACTTTCTAAAAGATTCTAATACTGTCATATCTTTAATCTATTGAATCCACAATGCAAAGATATAAGAAACCTCTGCCATTTTGGGGCATAGGATAAAGTTAATCCCACCAATTTCTCATTCGATGCTCTAAATAGAGGAAAAAGACATGCCAGGCTTTTTCTTGACGGAGAGAATAGAGTTCATAATAATGACTAAACCGTTTTCTGTTACGTTGGTTGACGATTTTATCCAAATTATCATAATCATCGATGTATGATCTTCCTTGGATAATGTTTATCAATCGCATAGCCACTTCTATCTGCTTGGCAACTTTCTTTGCATCTTTAGTATGAGTATGCTTACTATTAAAGAAGGCCACCATGCGCTCGAACTTGTAGTACATCATGTCGAGCAAATACCCATAGTCATAGTCTGCCATCTGAGCAACCTCCTCATCAGTGTACTCCACCTTACAATCAGGTTGCTCCACCACGCGCCGTTTCTGGCCCTTCACCTTAACGGCTTTCTGCTTTTCTTTTTCTTTGTACTTCATAACAATAAATCATCTTTAAAATGGTGTGGGCATCTTGTCTGGCGGGGGGAGTATGAACGGATCTTTCCCAATATTATCAAATTGCCCCGGAGGATTACTCTCTCCATTGATTCTTGAACCAACAATTTCCCCACCTGTTGCATTTGTGCTTTTACCAATTATTTTATCTTCAGGATTAGAAAATCTTGTGAACTCACCCATGAAGTCCATCAGAACAATGCCAGTTGCACCTTTACGATGCTTAGATATGATGATCTCTGCCTTTCCTTGATAGTCGATAAAACCATCTGAACTCTGAAGGAGTCCATAATACTCAGGACGATGAAGGAATACCACCATATCCGCATCCTGCTCAATGGCTCCAGATTCTCGAAGGTCAGACAACTGTGGGCGCTTCCCCTCAGCTCCTTCTCGAGACTCTACACCGCGATTCAACTGGCTCAATGCTAACACAGGGATATTCAGTTCTTTAGCCAATCCTTTCAATGAACGTGAGATGATGGAAACCTCTTCTTGGCGATTGTTATATCTCATGCCGCTTGCAGTCATAAGTTGTAGATAATCTATCATAATCAGTTCGACATGATGTTCCTTCACCAACCGACGAGCCTTTGTCCTCAGTTCCATCACAGAGAGACTTTCGGTATCGTCAATATACAAAGGCGCTTCTGTTAAGGCGGCGAGATTCTTATCAAGCCGTTTCCAGTCTTCTTGATCTAACTGCCCACTCAGCAGTTTCTTTCCATCTATCTGGCAGACATTCGACATCAGACGATTAACAAGCTGAACATCTGACATTTCCAATGAGAAAAATGCCATTGGCCTATTCTGATCCACTGCAATATTCTTAGCTAGTGAGAGTGCAAAAGCTGTTTTTCCCATCGCAGGGCGTCCAGCGATAATCACCAAATCAGACTTTTGCCATCCGCAAGTCATTTCGTCAAGTTTGTAGAAGCCTGTGGGGATTCCTGTGAGACTTCCTTTGTTGGAATATGCATTCTCAATTGCCTTTACAGCCTTTTCAATAACGGGGGGCAGCTCAGTATAGTCTTTTCTCATGTTCATCTGCGACAGTTCCAAAAGCAGACTCTCTGCCTCTTGCATCACATCTCTGACATCGTAGGTCTCATCGAAAGATTTCTTTCCTATTACATTGACATAATTGATCATCTGGCGCGACAGGTATTTCTCTGCCACCACATTGGCATGATACTCGATATTGGCGGAAGAAGCTACCCTCGAACTCAAATCAGCAATATAACCAGCGCCTCCTACCTCATCAAGTTTTCCCATCTTCTCCAACTTGTCTATTACGGTTAGCACATCGATAGGGCTTTCTTCCCTACTAAGATGTTGTATGGCATCGAAAACCATCTGGTTCTTTGGGTCATAGAAACTCTCTGGTCTTAACAAATCACCCACTTCCAAATAGGCATTCTTATCAATCATCAGCGCTCCCAAAACAGCTTTTTCCATTTCAAGAGCCTGAGGCATCATATGTCCGTATGTGAAATCCAACTTCTGCTGGTCTTTTCTACTATTATTTCTTTGTCCTGGCATAATCCAAATTACATTTTGAATAACGCTGCAAAGATAAAAGAAAGGTGCGCCGTATTAGGGCACACCTTATAGATATTTGATAAAACTATCGTTCTATTCGTTCTTTTGATTGATTAGGTTTACTACAACCTTCACCATAACGTCCTTCTCCTCCGTTTTGCTCTCGGCAATCATCAGGGTCAAGGCTACGAGGGTGTTATCAGCTAATCGCTTGCTACCATCCTCGCGATAAAGTATTCCATTATTATTGAGGAACCAAAGGAAAAGGGTAGCAGCAATGCGCTTATTACCATCGATAAACGAATGGTTCTTCGTTACGAGATACAGCAACATAGCAGCTTTCTCCTCCACACTGGGGTAAAGCTCGTTGCCTCCAAACGTTTGATAGATCTGACCGATACTACTCTTAAATGAATCATCCTTCTCATTCCCAAAGAGCCATGAACTTCCAAACTTATCGCGCAATGTCTGGATAGCCTCCATGGCATTCTCATAAGTAGCGTGGAATTTCTCTTCCTTTGTGGTGCTTCCAATGCTTAATCTCTGATAATCATAATCATCCAGAGTATCAAGAGCATAGGTATAGTCCACTACAACGTCAAATAGTTCTTTCTGATCTTCTTTCATACTCTCTTATATCTTATGCAAATATATAATTATTTTATTTATCTTTTTTTCTTTTTCTCTATGAGGATGATAATGTATATGTGGAAAATTTGATAACTACAGGATCTCCCTTGCTATCCAGGCGCAGGCTTCGGCATCAGCGAGGGCATGATGGTGATTAGCGAGGTGATAACCACAGTATTCCGATACCGTATGCAGTTGATGGTTGGGCAGATGTGGGAAAGCCTTGCGAGAAGCCACACATGTGCAGTGGAATTCATAATCCGGATAGTCCATCTGATAGCAACGGAACACAGCTTTCAGGCAACTCTCATCGAATGCCTTGTTATGAGCCACCAAGGGTAAACCCTCAATCAGTGGTTCTATCTGCTTCCAGACCTTTGGGAATACGGGAGCCTCCTCTGTATCTCTGCGAGTGAGTCCATGCACCTGAGTACACCAATAATTATAATAGTTGGGCTCTGGCTGAATCAGAGAATAGAATGAATCCACAATCTCGCCATCTCTCACGATGACCACACCCACGGAACAAACACTGGTTCGCTCGTTATTGGCTGTCTCAAAATCTATTGCAGCAAAGTCTCTCATTTGTCATCCTTGTATTTGTTCCACATGTGTTTGGAAATCTCTGCCACCTCGTCGCGAAACCATGTGGGCTCCAAAACTTCAAGGTCGCAACCTTGCGAAAGGACTTCCTGACGGAAATCGAAAGTAGGGCGAAGTCTGACGGTAAAGATACTATATTCATCTGTCCGTTCAATCTCCTTCTGCGTCTGATGGAGAGTTAGACTGCGAAGATAATTGGCCTGCCCTGCAGATACTTTGAGCTTAACGGTTTCAACGCCTATCTTCTGATCTGCTATAATACCAAAACAATCATCAAAGAACTCCTCTGGATTGAAGTTTTTGGGATATTTGAAGTTTTTATCGGTTAATCCCAACCATTTAACACGATCCAAAGAGTAGATCATAATCATATTTTTATAAGGGCTACGGCCTACTAAATACCAACGTTGCTTGAAAGCTTTCAGGCAATAGGGTTCCACCTCAAAAGTGTAGGCCTCGTCGCGTGTATAACTCTGATAGGTCAAGCCAATCACTAGGTTTTTCTTCAGTGCTTCAAGAATATCTGGAAGATATTGCTCGCCATCAGGAATCTCTTCAAACAGAATCTTATCCTTGATGCTTACGTTATCCATCATTAGGTTACTAACTGTGAGTGTATTGAAAAGCCAACTACGCATCGATCCACTTTTCAGTTCATCATCATTCTGAATATAATAGCGATATTGGCCACCATTCTCGTTCTCTATGATGAGACCAAACATCTCCTCTATGACATTGCGCCATTTATGGAAAGTTCTGATGGATAGGGGCTTGCCTTCGCTCATGTCATTGTCCAACCAGCGACGATTAATCTCCTCAAAGGAAATTCGCTTTGCCTTGTAGATGGTCTCTACTAACCATACATACTTGTTTAATAGATTCTTTGCCATACTTATTAAAAGATGATGTCGCTGCAAAGATACAAAAAAGGTGTGCAAAATTATTGCATAGGTTTGGGCTTTAACCTTTTTTATGAACGCCCCAAAAAAGGGTCAAGGGGTCAAAGGGTCAAAACGGTTTGGGAGAAAGGGGGAGAGGTCTAATTATCTTAATTATTCATTTAATATAATATATATTTATATATATAATATATTAACTCTATTTTGAACCATAGATGTAGATTGTTCACCGGCTCGCTTTCTGTTTGACCCTTTGACCCTTTGACCCCTTTTCACGGAGGAAAATCTGGCTTTAAAAATTTTAAAAGAGGAGTTTAGTCGGAGAAAAATTATTTTTCAAAAATATAAAAAATTATTGCGAAAATATTTTGTAGTATCAGAAAAAAGTAGTACCTTTGCATTGGTTTTAGAAATAAAGCTAATACAAAGGTTTCGATAGGATTGGTACCGCTGGAGAAAACCTTGAAGCAACTTTAAATTATTGTTTAACCCTTAAATCAAATTTTTGAACTATGGCAAGTGAAGTAATTGCATTTTCTGTGAATCTGCGTAGAAACCAGAACAAGTACAACGCCGCTTACGGCAAGTACTACCCCGAGGCCGATACCAAGGAGCCTCTTAACCTAAAGGGATTCGCCAAGCACTTGAGTGAGCACGGCAAGCTCGTAGACTACCCGATGGCAGTACTGGTGCTGCAGAACATCGTGGGATGTCTGAAGGAGATGGCCGTTCAGGGCCAACCCGTGAAGCTGGATGGCTTTGGAACGTTCACCCCAGTTATCGAGAGCGATGGCACCAAGGTGGTAGACTCGGTAGAGGGAAGTCTCAACGTAGGTCTCGACAACCTGATTGCCGGTGTGCATCTGCGTTTTACCCCTGAGAACACCAAGGGTGATGCGCTGACCAGCCGAGCCCTGAAGAAGGAGTGCACCTTCAAGAGTGCCTACGTGGTCAGCTCGAAAGAGAAGACCGTGAACGGCAAGAAGGTGAAGTATCAGGAGAAGATTCCCATCGCCTCCTATGCGACCGCCACCCATCAGGAAGGAGGTGAGTGATGACTAAGAAAGAAACACTTAAATGGGCGTTGCAAATCATCGCATCGATCGCTACAGCCATCCTTACCGCCCTCGGCACTACCAGTTGCATGGGTATATAAAGAACCATCCCCGACCTTATAGAGACCGGGGATGGTTTTTTATTTCGAGGGTTCGCAGAAGACTCTGATTTCCTTGTAGGGCTCTATCGGGTCGTTGGTGCTGATGCCTATGATGACCTCTTCCTTCTGGTCGGGTGCCAGAAATACACTGATAGTGTCTTTCTGCTGATAAGCAAGGCTGTGCGAACCTATCGTGAGCTTCTGAGCAGCTCCTTTGGCAACCTTCAGATTCCTGATGTGTAGTGTGTCCTCCCCGACATTGGCAACCACAAACTTGGTACAAGGTTTGTGTGCGGGGTCAATGGAGAAGGCAGTGACAGGCATCATGATGCGGGCATGCGTCTCGCTGGTCGTCAACTGTTGCGTGATGATGCCCTCAACGGGAATATCTGTACTGTCGTTGCCCGACGTGATGCGCAACGTGTATCTCAGCACACCCCATTCGTCTTTCACATTCTTCATGTCGGATGTGATAATAACTCGCCCTGTTTCGTTGGCAGGTATTTCGTCGTCGTGGAACACACTGACGTATGACGGCGCTCCAATGAGACGTGCCGTGTACTTTACAGCCTTATCCGAGGAGTTGTTGATGTTCAGGAAGTGGGTTTTGACTTCGCCATGAGGAAGGTAGGTCAAGATGAGGAAGGGCATATTAGCTCTCAACTCATCGGAGATCCTGACTGGGAACACTTTCTCGACCATCGCCTTGGGAACCTGTCGCGAAGCCCTTACAAAGATAGTATAGGGCTCAGCCTGATGATCCATATAGATGTTGATATCGCGCTCAAAGAAACTGTAGTTAATGCCTAAGTCAACCTCCACGTCCAAGAAGACGGTCTCGCCAGGGGGAATAACATCGGCTGACTCCCTTACCTTCGTACAGCCGCAACTCTTCTCTATCTTTACAATGCGGCAGGTGTCGGCTCCCACATTCTCTATCTTAAACTGATGTTTCAGCACATGTACGGTGTCGGCCACCACGCCGAAGTCGTAGTCTGCATCCTCTATTACAATCCTTTCGGACTGGCGGCCGCCGTTTCCGCTGTTTCCGCAGGCCACCAATCCGAAAGTTAGTAGAATCAAAAAGAATCTATTCATCATTACTTACCAAATACCAACGAAGCTGACTTGTGGAGTTTTGCGCCATCAGGTGTTGTTACATTGATATTCACTTGATCTTGCACACCTGCATATGAGCCTGGGACAGACATTGTAGCGGTAAATTCGCCAATAGTGTCATCAGATACTGTGGTCGTCTCAGTCTTTTGGTAGCCGTCGGTACCAACGATGTCCATTACAATCTTTGTACCTTTCTTCATACAAGACAGCTTAGCTATGGCTTTATAACCCTGACCTGCAGATGGCGCAGAAGGATTCAGCGTGAACGAGTTGATGGCCGGGAATTCGCCGAACGATAGGATTTCGTCATATTTCTGAGTGCTTGTCAGCCAGGTTCCGTCGAAGTAATTATCCTTACCAGCATAGTAAACATGTGGCTGAACAAAAACTCCTTCCATACTGGCATTATACTCCTTCAGCAAATTGCAAAGCTTTGTGGAAAGTCCCTCAATATCTATCTCGTCAGGGATGGGTACACCGCCGTTTGCTAACGAACAGGCAGTATCAAGAGATTTAGCTGCTACCAAACATGCCGCGCCGAAAGCTGCTGCAACAGGGGCAGAAATACCAACACCCGCAGTAGTAATGGCAACAGAAATAGCTGAGCAAAGATATTCTTTGGCACCAGAGCCGGGAGCAGTCCAAGTGTTTAACTTGCATATCGTTCCAAGAATATCATCAATTTTAGCACAAATCGTTCCGATATTTGTTTTACCGCTATAGTTGTCGGGTACATGGAACTGATATAGGCCCGTACCTACTTTATCACATTTTTTAAAAACTAGTATGGGAGCCCCTTTGCTAGGCATCGTGTTGTGGCCAATGAAAGCATCAAAGACTTCAACATAGACATTATGAACATCGGCAGGAGCATTACATACCTCAACTTTTATGTTGCCAGTGAAGCCTTGTGTTGCTCTAGTCATTGCAGCCTGCTGCACAGAGATATCCTCATGCTTCGTAGGCTCCAGCGTCATTTTGGCCTCACCAGAACGCATTGGGGCATCATAGTTAATGGCACGTGTGGAAGTTTTTTGATTAGCAAAGTCGACTACCGTGTTCAACTGCTCACCTGTGCTGGGATCAACCAACGTCACAGCAGCCTTATGGGCACCCACCCAGTCGAACGTCATTTCTACGCCGTTGGGAGCCGTGATACGCTCTATCAGCTGGTTGCTATTCAAATAGATATACGTCTTTTCCGCTTCGTCTGCGTTCTTAACAACCATGGATTCTATCTTTGTAGGAGCACCCTGGGCATCTTTCTGACCACTAATCACAGCCATCTCACCTTTTTTATTGGAGAATATAAACTGCGTGGAGATTTCTGGGTTGGTATTGATAAACGCACCAATCTTAGAAGAGCTATCCCCATTACCGTTATCATCACTACTACCATCACTATCGCCGCAGGAAACCATACAGGAAATGCCCACAGCCATCAGCATCATGCTGAGAAACCTTAATGTCTTCATAATTGTTTTTGTTTGGAAGTTAATAAAATTGTTAAATTTGTGGCTAATAAAATAGTTATTGGCATCGCTTTTACTACATTTTTGAAGGCAACATCTGAGGTTTCAAAGCTCCTCTACATGATAGATACCTTCAGTAAGCGACCCTGCTGGTGGCCATTTTCATGGCCACCAACAACATGCCGTAGAATCTAAAGGTTTAATTTATACCTTATAGGGTGTGATTAGAAATTCAAACCGAGGGTAATGTCGAGACCATGCAGGATTGTACTGCTGTCGTAACCACTCTTATCGTACTTATAGAACTTGGGAGCAATGTCTCTGTAGTAGCCGATACCTGCTGTGAACTTCTTACCAAAGCGGAACTTACAACCTGCCTGGAGACCTACCTGGAAGCGGTTATAAGTATTATCCTCACCCATGTCGTCCTTTGAGAAGATGTTAGCACTCTCATCGCCAACCTTCAACTTACCAATGATGTTGATGCGAGTATAGATACCAGCATAAGGCTGGATGCTAAGGCCATCGCTAACGTCGAAAGAATACATTACGTCTACAGGAATTTTCAGAGAGAGCATGGTGAACTTCTGCTTGTGATTTGAGCTACCACCGAAGTCGTCATAATAATAGTAGTCTTCCCAATCATCGTAGTCATAATCATAACCGGAATTTTTGAGATCCTTGCTCTTAAAGAAGAACTGAACAGCTCCACCAAACTCGATGTAAAGAGGAATATCGCCTAAAGGAATAGACTCGATATATCCTAAAGAGAATCCATGCGTCATTTCCGACTCAGACTCAGAGTGTCCTTTATAAGAGGCTTTTGCATACATCCATGTGGGATTGTACTGCAAGAAGAATGTTCCGAAAGCTTCGTTATCAGAAGCGCTGCTGTAGCTAACCTTCTCCTGAACAACTTGCTGTTGCTGGGGTTGCTGCTGTTGCTGCTTCTTACGAGCTTGCATCTCGTCGAGCGTAATCACGTTCTGTGCGCATACTGCGGTTCCAAATGCGATGAGCGCAGCCATCGTCAAAAATCTGAATTGTTTCATAATGTTGTAGTTTTTGAGATTAATAAATAGGTGTTATGCAATATGTTAGTTTGTCTGAATCACGATATATTTGCCTCTGCTCCAGAAGACTTCGGGATTGAGCACGTGGAGCTCGGAAGAGGTCTTGCTGGTCTTTACAAACTCGTAAGATGACGAGGGAACATCCGAGATCATCTTGGGTTTGCCACAAGGTATCTGCAAGCCGCCGAACGAACGGACATCGACCTTAGTGAAGAGTTCCTGAGGCAGATTGCCATAGTTTACCTTCTTCTTCTCAATGATACCACTCTCCTTCAGGATCTTCTTAGAACCCATTACTACATAGCCGGTATTGATCTTGGCCGACTGGGCGGCTATCTCCTGCTCCTGAGCCTGAACCTTCTCGGTAAGAGCGGTGTTGCCCTCAGTGAGCGAGCTGACCTCGCCACGCAACTGGGCGATGCTGACATTCTTCTGCTCGATCTCAGTCTGGAGGCGCTTAATCATGGCGTCCTTCTCCTCAATCTGCTGGTTGAGCACGGCAATAAGCTTCTGGAGCTTAGCCATATTGGCGCCCTTCTTGCTGAGTTCGCCTTCCAGACTCTTAACTTTCTCGCGGAGTTCGTTCAGGTTTTCGGCAAAGGCAGCGAGGTTTTTCTTCAGCTGGGCCTTATCGACCATCGTGCCTTCTTTACCTTTATTAGAATAGAAGAGTGTACCTTCCTGCTTGGCAATGGTGTCGAGGCCCTCGGCAAGAATGTCGACGTACTCGTTCATGTTAGTGAGATCGCCCTGATACTGGGCATTAACACTCAGAAGGGAGTCAACTTGCTTTTTAAGCTGGTCCGCACTCTCGTTTCCACTACATGCCATCAAAAAAGCCAGGCATAATGTACAGGTTAAATAGATAAATGATTTTTTCATTTTGCAACAAGTTTTAGTCTTTAATGTTGCAAAGATAACAAAAAGTTGCAAAAGTGACCGTGCAAATTCACATTTTCGACTAACAATTTGCAAAAATCAGTGTTTTTTTGCTCTCCACTCGGCCGGAGTCATGCCACAAATGGTCTTAAAAGTGCGATAAAACGAAGTTTCGTTGGCAAAACCCGACTCAGAGATAATAATGTTGAGTTTCATGTGGGGATGTTGGCGCATCATACGTTTGGCGTAGTTGACGCGGTAGGTATTGACGATTTGGGGGAACCGCAGATTCTGGGAATTACAGCAGGCGGAGATCTGATTGCGGTGTAACCCAAGTTCCTTGGCCACGTCGGAGGTGGTCAAGGAACTATTAAGGTATAATTGCTTCTCATTGAGCAGCTGGAGGATGTTTCGCATCATCTGTCCGTTGGCATCGTCGCTCGTGGGGAAGTTGCACAACGGCGCTTCATCCTTGGAGCCATGCCCCTTGTTCAGCCATTTGTCGACGAGGGGTTTGAGATAGGGCGTTTCGTAATAGGCCGCAGAGATGAGGGCGGCGATGGAAATAAGGATGAGCAGGATGATAACGAAGGTCATCATTAGAATGCAGATGCTTTTAATCGGAGGCCGGCAGTCTCATCGATGCCGAACATGATGTTCATATTCTGAACGGCCTGACCTACGGCACCCTTCAGCAGATTGTCGATGCAAGAGGTAACGAGCAGCTTATTGCCGTACTTCTCAACATGCACCAGGGCCTTGTTGGTGTTTACCACCTGTTTCAGGTCGAGGGCCTTGTCGCTATAGTGGGTAAAGGCGGCATCGCGATAGAATTCCTTATAGGTCTCGATAACATCCTCGACGGGGGCAGGCGTCTTGATGACAGCAGTACAGAAGATACCACGGGCAAAGTCGCCACGATAGGGGATGAAATCTATGTCGGCATCGAGATAACCCTGCACCTGCTTCAGCGACTGACGGATCTCGGCGATATGCTGATGCTGGAAGGGCTTATAGATGCTCAGGTTATTATTACGCCATGAGAAATGGGTGGTGGCACCGGGTTTCTGACCAGCACCGGTAGAGCCGGTAATGGCGTTCACAGCCACATCGTCCTTCAGCAGATTCAGATGGGCGGCGGGGAGCAGGGCCACCTGGATACAGGTGGCGAAACAACCTGGATTGGCCACATGCTGTGCCTGCTGGATATCTTCCTTATTGATTTCTGGCAGACCATACACATAATCGTGATCGCCCTTGATGCGGAAGTCCTGAGCCAAGTCGATGATCTTGACGCCAGCGGGGATGGTATGCTCCTTGAGGAACTGCTCGCTCTTGCCATGGCCGAAGCAGAAGAACACTACATCGACCTGATCGAATGGCATCTCACTGGTGAACTTCAAGTCGGTCTCGCCAATGAGGCCTTCGTGAACATCGCTCACCAGATTGCCTGCGTTGCTCTCTGAGTTAGCAAAGACAATCTGAGCCTCGGGATGGTTGAGCAACAGACGAATCAACTCTCCGCCCGTATAGCCGGCTGCGCCTAATATTCCAATTCGAATCATCTCTTCTCGTCTTTATGGATGCCGTAATAAACGCGGAGGGGCGTAGAGCTAACCTTGATGAAGCCCTTGGCCTCGTCGGCGGTCCAGCCGGTCTGAGTCTCACCATACTCACCAAGCTTCGACTTCGTGAGGTCGTTGGCAGAATCGATACCTACCGTCTCGAATCCGTAAGGACGGAGCTTCAGGATGGCCGTACCAGTGACATTACGCTGGCTGCTGCTGAGCATAGCCTCGATATCGGGCATAACGGGCTCCAAGTACTGACTCTCGTGGAGGAACATGCCATACCAGTTGGCTACCTGATCCTTCCAGTACTGCTGCCACTTAGAGAGCGTAGACTTCTCGAGCAGACGGTGAGCCTCGATGATGAGCTTAGGAGCTGCAGCCTCGAAACCTACACGGCCCTTGATGCCGATGATGGTGTCGCCCACGTTGGCATCGCGGCCAATGGCGTAAGAGGCACCAATCTCCTCGATCTTCTGGATGGCCTTCACCTTATCGTCGAACTTCTCGCCGTTCACACCTACAATCTCACCCTTCTCAAACTGAATCTTGAGCAGCGACTCCTGCTCCTTGGCAGTAACGTGCTTCAGGTAAGCATCCTCGGGCAGACCCTGTGTGGGGTCGAGCAACTCGCCACCACAGATAGAGGTACCCCAGATACCTACGTTATAAGAGTACTTCAGCTTGGTGAAGTCGGCAAAGAAACCGTGCTCGTTCAGATAGTCAACCTCCTCCTTACGCGTGAGCTTCTTATCGCGAGTGAGGGTGATGATCTCCACACCAGGGGCCATCACAAGGAAAGTCATATCGAAACGAATCTGGTCGTTACCAGCACCTGTTGATCCATGGGCGATGGCATCGGCACCGATTTCCTTGGCGTAGCGGGCGATGGCAATGGCCTGGAAGATACGCTCGCTGGATACGGAGATGGGGTAACAGTTATTACGAAGCACATTACCGAAGATCATGTATTTCAGCGATTTCTCGTAATACTCGTGGGTGACATCGAGGGTGACATAAGCCTTAGCGCCCAGCTTATAGGCGTTCTCCTCGTTTTTCTTCAACTGCTCGTCGCTGAAACCACCCGTATTGGCGCATGCGGCATAAACATCCCATCCATCCTGGGTGAGTTTCATAACTGTGTAAGAGGTGTCGAGTCCTCCTGAAAATGCGACTACTACTTTCTTGTTTGCCATATCTTTATTTCTTTTTACCTTTTATCTATTTTCCTTTTAATTACTCTGCCTTGCCATCGATCTTACGGATGCGCTCGAGCACCTCATCGGATATCTTGGCGGGCAGATGCTCCGTGGGATCGTAGAGCATAGCCGTACAAATACAGTATTTACGGCCCGTACGATGCAGGACGTCCACATTACAACAGCCCTCGCAACCCTTCCAGAAAGCCTCATCGTCGGTAAGATCGGCGAAGGTAACGGGCTGATAACCCAGTGCGGTGTTCATAGCCATCACAGCTGCGCCACTCGTGAGCGAGAAAATCTTGGCGTGGGGCCAACGGGTGCGGGCCAGCGTGAAGGTCATATCCTTGATGCGCTTGGCCACGTGATGGCCTCGGAAGTCGGGATGTACAATCAGACCGGAGGTGGTGACATATTGCTGGTTCTCCCAGGTCTCGATGTAACTAAAGCCAGCGAACTGTCCTTCCTTGGTGAGGGCTATCACAGCCTTGGCCTCCATCATCTTCTTGGCCAGATACTCATGTGTTCGCTTGGCAATACCGGTGCCGCGCACTTTGGCAGCCTCGGCTATAGTGTCCAGGATCGTGTCGACGTATTTCTCGTGCTCTGGTCCTGCAACTAATACCTCAATATCAGTTTCTTGTTCCATGATGCAATTTGCATTATATATTATGATTTATTTCATGTTTGGCACGAAATCGCTCAATGCCTCAACGACCTGCTGATGACTAACGCCTTCCTTGATGACGATGAATATCGTATCGTCGCCAGCTATGGTGCCCAGAATCTCAGGGATATCGCTATTGTCGATGTTCCATGCGATAGAGCTGGCATAGCCCGGGCGTGTCTTGATGATACCCATATTGCCCGAGAAGTTGATACTTACGAATCCGGGCACCTTCATCATCTCGCGGATGCTATTGGGTGTGCTCACGCGTTTATACATCGTCTCATTGGGCAATACATACACATAATGGCCGCTCATGGAGGCGGCTTTGGCCACCTTCAACTGTTTCAGATCACGGCTCAGCGTGGCCTGTGTCAATTTGAAACCCTCCTTCTGAAGGGCATTTAACAGCTCGTCCTGGCTACCTAACTGCTGACTCGAAATGATGAGTCGCAAAGCCTCTAATCGGTTGTTCTTTACTTTCATTGCAGTATATTTATTCAGAAATCGGATGCAAAATTACATATTATTTTGCATCCGACCAAATATTTCTGCATATTTTTGCAAATTTATCTTCTCATATCGAATCCTATGCGTACGCCATCGTAGTTTTTACTGATTTCGCCAATGGTTTGAAGATCCTTACTGCCACTCAGTGCAGAGGCCAATTGCAGGATGGTGAGCAGCTTGTTGGCCTCGAACAGAATAGAGATACCACCCAACTCCTTTTTGGTGTAGCAGCTGGTGCTGAACAGCAGGGTTTTAAGGGTGATCTTCTGGCTCTGCTCGTCGAACGTGAACTGACCTGAGAGAGGCGCGCCACCAATTTTGGCGGAGAACGTGCCATCCTCCTTGAACGAGATCATCGTATTATTAGCCGAGAGGCCCACCTGCTGGTAATAGGGCAACAGCTTCTGCTCAATCTGTACGGCGGCCATCTCGCCACCAGCCTTTGCCAAGAGGTTCTCGCTCATGAAGGCACAACCAGGGCCACCATAGCTCCAAGTGCCCAGCAACTCCTGAGGAAGCACCTTGTTAAGACCGATAACACTCGTAATGGCATTGGCCACACCTTCACCACTCATCAAAGCTCCTAAGTTGCCGCAACTTAAGAGTAACAGACACGCAAGAGCCATGATTCCGATCTTTGTCTTTCTCATATCCATACACATTATTTATAATATATCTGAGTGCAAAGATAGTAACTTTTTCTCTCATCGGTCGCGTTTTTATCAGAAATTAACGTGTTTCAATAATTATACGTGCATATGCAGCATAATTATGCAGTATTGTAGGCAAAAGGGACAATAATGTGACGATTTTATACAAAAAGATGGAGGAAAGTGAGGGATTGTCGGATATTTGCCGTAACTTTGCAACCGATTATATATAATAAGGTATAGAAAGGAACGCTTATGAAGTTATTCGATGTATATCCGCTCTTCGATGTGAACATCGTAAAGGGCAAGGGTTGTAAGGTGTGGGACGAGAACGGACAAGAGTATCTCGACCTCTATGGCGGACATGCCGTCATTTCGATAGGACACTCTCACCCCCACTATATTGAGAAGGTAACGGAGCAGCTTAACAAGATAGGTTTCTACTCCAACTCGGTGATCAACAAGCTTCAGGTGGAGTTGGCCGAGCGTTTAGGCAAGATTTCCGGCTACGACGACTACCAGTTGTTCCTGATTAACTCGGGTGCCGAGGCCAATGAGAACGCCCTGAAGCTGGCTTCATTCAAGACCGGCAACACGCGTGTGCTCTCTTGCGAGAAGGCCTTCCACGGACGTACATCGCTGGCAGTGGAGGTAACGAACAATCCGAAAATCATCGCCCCCATCAATGATAACCACCACGTACGCTATCTACCCCTGAACGATCTGGAGCCATGGGTTCGTGAGTTGTCGAAGGGTGGCGTGGCAGCTGTGATCCTGGAGTGTATCCAGGGCGTGGGTGGCATTCAGATGGCTACACCAGAGTTTGCGCAGGGTTTGGCCTATGCTTGTAAGCGTTATGGTGCCGTACTGGTTTGCGATGAGATTCAGTGTGGCTATGGCCGAAGCGGAAAGTTCTTCGCCCACCAGTGGCTGGGCATCAAGCCCGACATCATCACCGTGGCCAAGGGTATCGCCAACGGATTCCCCATGGGCGGCGTGCTGATATCGCCCGACTTTGAGCCTGTATATGGTCAGCTGGGTACTACCTTCGGCGGCAACCATCTGGCTTGTGCAGCAGCATTGGCTGTGCTCGACGTGTTCGAGGGCGAAGGTCTGGTGGAGAATGCCCGCGTGATAGGCGATTACCTGATAGAAGGTATCAAGGGCATCGGCTCATCGCACATTCTGGATGTTCGTGGCCGCGGACTGATGATTGGCATCGAACTGGATATGCCTCATAAGATGGTACGCAAGCCACTCATCAAGCATGAGCATTGCTTTACGGGTTGTGCCGGACAGAATATCCTGAGATTGCTGCCACCACTCTGTCTCAGCAAGGCAGAGGCCGACGACTTTATCGAGAGACTGATAAGAGTACAGCCGGAAGAAGACGATTAAAAGGTAAAAGGGTAATAAGGTAAAAAAGTAAAATGAAAATAGCAGTGATTGGTGCTGGTGCCATGGGTGGCGCCACCGTTGAGGGCCTCATCAGAGGCACGCAGTTTAAGAACGAAGATATTACCGTAAGTGATCCCTCACAAGCCGTGGTGGAGAAATTCGCCAAGACGGGCGTGAGCGTAACCACCGATAATAAGTTGGCCGCTGATACAGCCGACATCGTATGTGTGGTAGTAAAGCCATGGCTCGTAGAGCGTGTGCTGAAAGATATTAAGCCCGAACTCGACCCAAAGAAGCAGATTCTGATCGTGATAGCTGCCGGTGTATCGTCGGAGAGCATCCAGGGTTGGTTGGGCGAGCAATGTCCCCCACTCTTCCTCGTTATCCCCAACATCGCCATTGCTGAGATGGCATCGATGACCTTCATCGTACCTGTGAATGCCTCGGAGGAGAACACCCAGACGGTAGTAAGCATCTTCGACGAGATGGGTCATACGCTCATCACCGACGAGCAACATCTGGCCGCTGGCACCACCTTGGCCTCTTGTGGTATTGCCTACGCCATGCGCTATATCCGTGCCGCCTCAGAGGGTGGCGTGGAACTGGGCTTTAAGGCCGACGATGCCAAGAAGATCGTGATGCAGACCATGAAGGGAGCCGTAGAGTTGCTGGAGGCCAGCGGTATGCACCCCGAAGCCGCTATTGACCTGGTAACCACACCTGGAGGTGTAACCATCAAGGGTCTTAACGAGATGGAGCATGCAGGATTCACATCGGCTGTGATTCGCGGACTGAAAGCAGGAGCGAAGTAATTTGTGACTAGGCATGAAGAGGGCACTTAAATGGCAGCATGTAATGAGAGTGGTAGTGATACTATTCGCTATTCACTGTTCTTTATTCACTGCTATGGCCCAAGATACCCCCAATGCCCGTCAGGCCAAACGTATATTCAATACGGCTTGGAATCGCATCTATGGCGATGAGGGCGTAAGGTTCCATTATAAGATAGACATTCTGCACCTTTACAAGGAAGAAGGAATATCGTGTAATAAGGGCGACAAGGAGCGATCGGAGCATAAGAACACCATCATCTACAGCGATGGAAAGTTGAAGCATGTAGTCCGCACCAACAAGAAAGTGGTGGAACTTCACGATCCGAAGGTGAACAAAGCCGACGAAAAGCTCCAGATGTTTAAGTTTGACCCTGACAGTTACAACTACGCTATCGCCAAGGATCCGGAGGGATTCCTGATAACCCTGACAGCCAAGCCAGGCGCGAAGGTGAAGATGAAGAAGGTAGAGGCCATCATTTCAGAAGGCAACTACTACCCCAAGCGCTTACGCATCAAGGTAAGCATCTTCTGGTGTAACATCTTCATATCCGACTTCCAGGCGGGCAATATCGACGATAGCATCTTCGTATTCCCCAAGGAGAAGTATAAGGACTTTAAGGTGGAGGACCTGAGATAGTTGAGAGTTTAGAATTGAAAATTGAAAATTAAGAGATATTATGGATGAACAGTTAAAACAAATTGGCGAGCGTTTGCGCGGATTGCGCGACGTGCTCGACATCCCCGTAAGCGAGATGGCCGAAACCATCGGCATCTCGGCTGAGAAGTATGAGAGAATAGAGGCTGGCGAACTCGATATCACCATCTCTAATCTGATGAAAATTGCCAAGAAGTACGGCGTATCGACGGAGGAATTGATCTTTGCCGAGGCTCCCCACATGAAGAGCTACTACGTAACTCGTAAAGGTCAGGGCATGAGTATTGAACGTACAAAGGCGTACAAGTACCAGAGTCTGGTGGGAGGATTCGTGGGCCACAAGGCCGATGTATTCATCGTAACCGTGGAGCCCAAGCCCGAGGCACACACCATTTATAAGAATACACATCCGGGCCAGGAGTTCAACCTCGTACTCGAGGGTAAGATGGAGCTCTACATCGCTGGTAAGACCATCATCCTGGAGGAAGGCGACTCGATTTACTTCGACTCCACCAAGCCACACGGCATGCTGGCCGTGGGCAACAAACCCGTAAGATTCTTAGCATTCACAGTAGATTAAAACTAAACTATGGTAGAAAGATTTTTAAAGCAGACGAGTTTCAAGTCTGTAGAGGATTACAACAAGAACCTGGAGTTCATCATCCCCGAGAACTTCAACTTTGCCTACGACGTGATGGATGCGTGGGCAGAGGAGGCACCTGAAAAACTGGCGCTGCTCTGGACCAATGACCAGGGCGAAGAGATACGTGCTACTTACGCACAACTGAAAGAGCAGAGCGACCAAGCTGCGGCCTATCTGCAGACGTTAGGCATTGGCAAGGGCGACCCTGTGATGCTGATTCTGAAGCGCCGCTATGAGTGGTGGATTGTGATGCTGGCCCTTTGTAAGATTGGCGCCATCGTGATTCCCGCCACCCACATGCTGACGAAGCATGACATCGTATACCGTAACACTCGTGCCTCGGTAAAGGCCATCATCTGTGTAGACGATGCTTACGTTTGCGAGCAGATACGTCTGGCCATGACAGAAAGTCCCACAGTAAAACAATACATCGCCATTACCGACCACGGCAAGCCCATCCCCGAGGGTTTCCGCGATTATCAGTCGGAAGTGGTAAAGGCTCCCAAGTTTGAGCGCCCCGCCTTCGTTAACAACAACGAAGACACCATGATTATGTACTTCACCAGTGGTACCAGTGGTGAACCGAAGATGGTGGCTCACGACTACCTCTATGCCATGGGACATCTGTCAACGGGTGTATTCTGGCATAACCTTCACGAGGGTTCACTCCACCTCACCGTAGCCGATACTGGTTGGGGTAAGGCTGTATGGGGTAAGTTCTATGGTCAGTGGTTTGCTGGTGCAACGGTGTTCGTGTTCGATCATGAGAAGTTTAATGCCGACACGCTGTTACGTCAGATTGAGAAATACAAGGTAACCAGCTTCTGCGCACCTCCAACGATCTATCGTTTCATGATTCGTGAGGACTTGAGCAAGTACGACCTCTCGAGTCTGGAGTACTGTTGTACAGCAGGTGAGGCTCTGAATCCCGCCGTGTTCGACAAGTTCTACGAGAAGACGGGTATTAAGATGATGGAAGGCTTCGGACAGACCGAGACCACCATGACCCTCGGCACCTTCCCCTGGATGGAGCCAAAGCCTGGATCGATGGGTATCCCCAATGCCCAATACGATATCGACCTGATCCGCGCAGACGGTACGCCTTGCGAGGACGGTGAAAAGGGTGAGATCGTGGTTCGTGTGGGCGACCGCAAGCCTATCGGACTCTTTAAGGAATACTATCGCGATCCTGAGCTGACACGCGAGGCTTGGCACGACGGACTTTACCATACGGGCGATATGGCTTGGCGCGATGAGGATGGCTACTACTGGTTCGAAGGCCGTATTGACGACGTGATCAAGAGTTCGGGCTATCGTATTGGTCCGTTCGAGGTGGAAAGCGCCCTGATGACCCATCCCGCCGTAGTAGAGTGCGCCATCACAGGTGTGCCCGACGATATCCGCGGTATGGTGGTAAAAGCCACTGTGGTACTCGGCAAGGAGTGGAAGGATAAGGCTGGCGAGGATCTCATTAAGGAACTCCAACAGCACGTCAAGAAGGAGACGGCTCCCTATAAGTACCCACGTATCATCGAATTCGTCGACGAACTACCCAAGACCATCAGCGGAAAGATCCGCCGTGTGGAGATCCGCAAGAAAGACGCGGAGAAGTAAGTCGAGATTTTAGAATTGAGACTTTAGAGTTGTGGCGGCACATAACGAACTAGGGAAGTGGGGCGAGGATCTCGCAACCGACTTTCTTGAGAAGAAAGGTTACGAGATTATCGAGCGCGACTGGAAGTCGGGACATATTGATCTTGACATCATCGCCCAAGAAGGCACCACACTTGTCGTTGTGGAAGTGAAGACTCGCAGAAACCGTTTGTACGGCGACCCTGAAGAGGCCGTCGACTATAAAAAACGGTTGAGTCTTCGGTCGGCCATCAACCATTACGTGAAGAGTCATCGCCTGGGCCGCAAGGTTCGTTTCGACATCATCAGCATCGTTGGAACAATAGGCTCGACACCAGAAATTGAGCATATCAAAGATGTAGCTCTTTATTAGGAGTAAGGAGAAAAGGAGTAAAGTAGATATGAAAAGAAGAATCGTTGTCAAGGTAGGTTCGAACGTTCTGACTCGTCAGGACGGTAAACTCGACGTCACCCGTATGTCGGCCCTCGTCGACCAAATAGCATGGTTACGCAAACAGGGTATCGAGGTCATCCTCGTATCTTCAGGTGCCGTAGCTTGTGGCCGACGCGAACTTACAGTCGATCACTCACTCGACTCGGTAGAACAGCGTCAGTTGTTCTCGGCCGTGGGTCAGGTAAAACTCGTAGGACTCTATTATGATTTGTTCCGCGAGTTCGGCATCCACGTGGGTCAGGTGCTCACCATGAAAGAGAACTTCAAGCCCGGCGAGCAGTATCGCAACCAACAGGCCTGTATGACCGTGATGCTAGAGAACGACGTACTGCCTATCGTAAATGAGAACGACACGGTGAGTGTTACTGAGCTGATGTTTACGGATAACGACGAACTCTCTGGCCTCATCGCACAGATGATGAAGGCCGACTCGCTGATTCTGCTTTCTAACATCGATGGTATCTATACTGGCCATCCCGATGATCCCGATTCAAAACTGATTCGCACCGTGGCTCCTTGTACCGACCTCTCGAAGTACATCCAGACGGAGAAGAGTGCCTTCGGACGTGGAGGCATGCACTCTAAGTATCATACGGCCAGCAATGTTCAGTCGGCTGGCATCCATGTCATCATTGCAAATGGCACTCGCGATGACATTCTCATCGACCTCATTGAGAATCCAGAGACAACACCCCACACAGAATTCTTAACATAGAAGAGACATGCAACTGAAAGAGACATTTGAAAAAGTGAAGCGCGCCAGCAAAAGTCTGGCTCTACTGAGCGACGAGCAACGTAACGACATTCTGAATGCCGTTGCCGATGCTATCATCAATAATAAGACAAGAATACTCGAGGCCAACGCTCAGGATCTGGCCAAGATGTCGAAGGAGAATCCGCTTTACGATCGTCTTCAGCTGACGGATAGTCGCTTGGAGGGTATCGCATCGGACATGCGCAACGTGGCCACTCTGCCCACACCTCTTGGACACATCACCAAGCAAAAGACATTGCCTAATGGACTTCGTCTTTGTCGTGTCAGTGTACCTTTTGGTGTGATTGGTATGATTTACGAGGCCCGTCCTAACGTAACGTTCGATGTCTTCTCGCTCTGTTTTAAGAGTGGTAATGCCTGTGTGCTGAAGGGTGGCAAGGATGCCGATTGCTCGAATCGCGAAGAGGTAGCCCTGATTCATGAGATACTGGAGCAATATGGCGTATCGAAAGATGTTGTGGCCTTGTTGCCCGCAACCCATGAGGCTACTGGCGAGATGCTGAATGCTGTGGGCTACGTAGATCTCTGCATCCCCCGTGGAGGCAGAAAGCTCATCGACTTTGTTCGCGATACAGCCCGCATCCCTGTAATCGAAACGGGTGCTGGTGTGGTGAACACCTACTTCGACGAGGAAGGCGACTTGGAGATGGGTAAGGCCATCATCAACAATGCCAAGACCCGCAGAGTGTCTGTGTGCAATGCCCTCGATTGTCTCATCATCCACGAGAGTCGTCTTCAGGATCTGCCCGCCCTTTGCGAGAAGATGGCAGAGAAAAATGTTATCATCTATGCCGATTCCAAGGCTTATGCCGCCCTCGATGGCAAGTATCCCTATCTGGAAAATGCTACCGATGATAGCTTTGGCACAGAGTTCATGGATTATAAAATGGCTATCAAGACCGTTGCATCACTCGAAGAGGCCCTCGAGCATATCGACGAGAACGGCTCTGGCCATAGCGAGAGTATCATCACTATGAACGAGCAGACGGCCCGCAAGTTCCAGGCCCATGTTGATGCAGCTTGCGTCTACTGGAATGCGCCTACATCATTCACCGATGGCGCCCAGTTCGGACTTGGTGCCGAGATCGGCATCTCCACTCAGAAACTGGGACCCCGTGGTCCTATGGCACTCGAAGAGATCTGCACTTACAAGTGGCTCATCGAAGGCGAAGGACAAACACGTCCGTAAAAAATTAGAAGGTAAAAAAGTAAAAAGGTAAAAAATATATGAAATCATTTATAAACGTTGAAGACCTCGGCCCACTGGATAAGGCGATGGCCGAAGCATTTGAGATTAAGAACGATCGTTATAAGTATCAGCATCTGGGCAAGAACAAGACCTTGATGATGATCTTCTTCAATAACTCACTCCGCACACGCCTCTCTACCCAGAAGGCAGCCATGAATCTGGGCATGAATGTCATCGTGCTCGATGTGAATGCTGGTGCATGGAAACTGGAGACGGAGCGTGGCGTCATCATGGATGGCGACAAGAGCGAGCATCTGCTCGAGGCCATCCCCGTGATGGGATGCTACTGCGATCTGATTGGTGTGCGTAGCTTCGCAGGACTCACCGATCGTGAGTACGACTATGCTGAGACCGTGCTGAACCAGTTTATTAAGTACTCTGGCCGTCCTGTCTTCGCCATGGAAACAGCTACTGTTCACCCTCTCCAGGCCTTTGCCGACCTTATCACCATCGAGGAGCATAAGACGGTTGAGCGTCCGAAGGTTGTACTGACCTGGGCTCCCCATTGTCGTGCTTTGCCTCAGGCCGTGCCTAACTCGTTCGCCCAGTGGATGAATGCCGCTGAGGATGTTGACCTCGTTATCACCCACCCTGAGGGCTACGAACTCGATCCGAAGTTTGTGGGCAATGCCCGTGTGGAGTATGATCAGAAGAAAGCCTTCGAAGGCGCCGACTTCATCTACGCCAAGAACTGGAGTAACCCTGGTGTAACGAATCTGGCCGATTATGGAAAGATTACCTCCAAGGATATGTCATGGACAGTAGATACGGAGCACATGTCGTGGACCAACAATGGAAAGTTCATGCATTGTCTGCCCGTACGTCGTAACCTCATCGTTACTGACGATGTCATCGAAAGTCCCAACAGTCTCGTCATCCCTGAGGCTGCCAACCGCGAAATCAGCTGTTCGGTAGTCATCAAGCGTATGCTCGAAGCACTTTAAAAAGTATTTCATTTGAACAGAATTACCAATATCGCATTCGACCTAGGCGGCGTGGTGCTTGCCCTGAGTCTTGAGGGAGCCATCCGTGAGTTTGAACGCATCGGACTCACGGATGCACGTCAGCGTCTTGACGCCTTTCAACAGAAAGGCATCTTCGCTGAGCTGGAGTCAGGGCGCATCGGTGCCGAAACATTCAGAGCTGAGCTGAGCAAGATGATAGGCCGCGAGCTCACCATGCAGGAGTGCTATGAGGCTTGGCATGGCTATGTGGATCATGTACCCCAGCGCAACCTCGAGATGCTTCAACAACTTCGCAACGAGGGCTATAAAGTCTGTCTACTCTCTAACACCAATCCCTTTATGATGATGTGGGCTGGCAACGACTTCGATGGAAAGGGCCATCCCATCGCCCACTTCTTCGACCACATGTACCTGAGTTACGAGTGTGGCGTTATGAAACCCTCGCCAAAGATCTTCCAGATGATGCTTCAGGGGCAGGAGGCTTCACCAGAAGAGACGCTTTTCGTTGACGACAGCACCAAGAACTGCGAAGCCGCCCAACAATTGGGCATCCACACCCTTTGCCCCCAGAACAACGAAGACTGGACGAGCATGCTTCAGGATTTCCTTAACAAATAATATTATGAATCGTCCTCGCGCGTACCTTATTATATTAATATTGTCTTTGATAGGCCTGAGTTCCCTTGCACAAGGGCTTCCTACGGATGGGCCTCTGACCATTCGTCCGATGCTGCAACAGTTAGGCGAGCGTTTGCTGAAGGGAAAGACGGGTAGCATCGTGGCCATCAATCCTGAGAATGGCGAGATTATCTGTCTGGCAACGAACACCCCTCAAGGTCCTGATGTTCGCCAAGCCATTGGTAAGCCTCAGGCCCCTGGCTCTACCTTTAAGACAGCCCAAGCCCTCACACTCCTATCAGAGGGGTTCGTCACACCAGATACCAAGATGACATGTAATAGTGGCATCACCGATGGAAACATCAAGGTAGGCTGCCATAAGCATCGTTCACCCCTAAACCTGAAAGACGCTCTCGCACAGAGCTGTAACACCTGGTTTATCGTGAACTTCGGCTCTATGATCAACGACGAGTTTATGTACGAGTCGAAAGAAGAAGCTATCAACACGTGGCGAAGCTATATGCAATCCATGGGACTTGGCGGACCAATGTACATCGATATCCAAGGCGAACAAGGTGGACTCCTGGCTGGTGCCGACTATCTGAATCGTCGTTATATGGATGGTTGGGATGGCAAAACCATCTGGTGGGCTGGTATGGGCCAGGGCGATGTCACCTGCACTCCCTTGCAACTCTGCAACCTTGCTGTAACCATAGCCAATCGTGGTTGGTTCTATGTGCCTCATATTCACAAAAAAACTACGAACCAGCGCTATCTTACCAAGCGTCAGACAAAGGTAGCAAAAGAAGCCTACGCCCCTGTGGTAGAAGGTATGCGACTCGCTGTGGAGAATGGCACGGCTACCAGCATCAAGGCTTCTTATTCCATTTGTGGTAAAACGGGCACCATCGAGAATCCAGGTGAGGACCATTCCGCTTTCATCGCCTTCGCACCAATGAACAATCCCAAAATCGCCATTGCCGTCTATATCGAGCATGGAGGTTTTGGTGCAGATATGGCCGCCCCCATAGCAGGTCTCATCATCGAGTCCTACCTGAAAGGCACCCTCTCCCCTACTTCTGAGGCCAAAGCCCAGCGCATAGCCAACAAAAAGATTTGGAAATAAATGGCTTACTATCTAAGCCATCATACAATAATAAGGCACCTCTAGTTGTGAGGTGCCTTACTTGTCTAAAGGATAGATTGTTTTTCGCTTAATCGCTTACTTGACGCTTCGCGTCGAGTAGGCTCACGCTCGGCAGAGCTCATGCAAGCATGGCTCTGCTCTCGCTAAATCGCCTACTTCCAAGGATTATCGTAGCTTACAGGACCGTTCTCGAGCTTCTGGCATACGATCTCAATCTCCTCGTAATGCTGCTGACCATCTTCCCACTTCTCAACGTAGTTGATGCAATAGGTGTTGGTACCCTTCAGCTCCTTCATGGCTGCACCGTCTACGGTGTTCACGAACTTCACTGAGAAATTCT
>JAEEGK010005094.1_pt1 | contig 31830 bp, 16 predicted proteins | sample 8958771 | NCBI WGS metagenome assembly JAEEGK01 (sample SAMN16246547, study PRJNA631951) | gut metagenome | biome: gut microbiome; feature: rumen; material: SC-attached | host: Bos | place: Iran: Karaj | collected 2018-10
CTTCAAAAAAAATTAAAAAACCTCAAAAAAAAAACAAATTCCCGCAAAAAAATTAAAAAAAACGAAAAAAAATAAAATTTAATAAATAACTGAAATGGGTTGCGGAGGTAGTAAAACATTAGAAGACGATTATGACGAGCACAACATCCAAAATGGAATAGCATATGACAAAGATGAGCAAATAGACTTTTCAGAAAACATAAATGAGTACATATCAAAAAGTGAGAATTACTACAAAAATCAAAATCCAGGTACAGGAGCTTTTTCAGATTCTTTATTCCCTCCAAATAAAGATTCCTTTTTTGGGAAAGATGAAGATTCAAATCGTCGAAATAAATCATTAAGTAAGATAACAATAAATGAAGATGACATAATATGGAAACATGCAAAGGAAATTTGGCCAGAAGGGAAAATATTTAATGAAAAAATGACAATAGAAGATGTAAAAATAGGAGAAATAGAAGATTCATATTTAATAGCAACATTATCAGCAATGGCAGAATTTCCAAGATTAATACTTCAATTATTTAAAACAGTAGCATTACCTGATGATAATTCAGCAATACAAATAGGATTAAAAATTGATGGTTATTGGAAAATAATACCTCTTGATGATATGTTTCCAATAAATAAAAATACAGGAAAACCTCTTTTTGCAACAACTACAACAAATGCATTATGGGGAGTTTTTTTAGAAAAAGCTTGGGCTAAAGTTAATGGTGGTTATGGTAATATTATTAGTGGTTTTCCTAGAGATGTTTTTGATGCTATTACTCCTTTTACTGTTATACCTATTGATGTTGAAAAAGAAAATAAAATGTCTTTTTGGAAAAACATCAGAGAAGCTGATGCTTATAATTGTATTATGACTGCAACTATTAAAGAAGGAACTGATAAAATAGAAGAAGTTGGTTTAATTGCTAATCATACTTTTTCTCTTGTTTCTGCTTTAGAAAGAGAAATTAATGGTGAAAAAGTTAAATTAATTAAATTAAGAAATCCTTATGGAGCAGGAGAATGGAATGGTGATTGGAGTGATGGAAGTTATAAATGGAATGAAGATAATGCTAAAGAAAAATTCGGTTTTGATGGAAAAGATGTTGATGATGGTATTTTTTGGATTGATTATGATAATTTTTGTAAATATTTTCATGATGTATCTATTTGTGTTCCTTTAAATCCTTTATTTTCAGCTACTTATAAAATTGATAAAATGAAAGCTACTGAATTTAATGTTATGAAAATTAATGTTCCTAAAACTGAAAATGGACAAATTATTTTCTCAGTGAATATTTTTCCTAAAATTTATCGTTTTCATAGGAAAATTAGTTCAGAACAAAATGTTATTTATAATTTGATTTTAGCTAAAATAGATAAGAAGAAATTTACATATGTTGATTCTTCATATAATGAAGCAATATCTACTAATTTACCAAATGGAGAATATTTATTAATATATAATGTTGGTTATAATATTGCTGGTGTTGAACCAAGGAAATATTCTCTTAATATTTGCACTTCTGATATTGTTCAAATAAGTGAAATGGAATCTGATACAAATTTTGATTTATTAAAATCTATAATAATTCCTCGAGTTGAAGATATGAAAAAATATGAACAAAGATTTAAAAATAAAATTGTATTATTTACTGGAAATAGATTTGAAAATTCAGCTTTAGCTTTCTTTTATGTTCAAAATAAAGGAAGTGATATTTTAAATTTTCAACCTAATGTATATTTTAAAAATATTAAATCACTTGAAGGGGATATTCCTCCTTTGAAATTAAAGAAAAAAGCTAAATATCTTTATTTAGGATTAAGGGAAAAAGCTGATGAACCTTTTCAAACTGGAGGAAATGGAAAAACTTTTCCTGATGAAATTGAAGGGGCTATTGAACCTCAAATCAATGAAGATGTTCTACAAAATTATAGAGATAATAATGATTATGCTGATATGCAAGTTAATTTCAAATTTCAACAAGTTTAAAAATGAATTTATTATAATATAATTTTTAAATTATTTTATAATTAATATTTTTTTATTAAAAAATAAAAATGAAATTTGTATAAGAAATCCAAAAAATATAATAAATATTTTCTTTATAAAAAAGGAAAAAACTTTGTATATAAAATGTCGAAACTTTCAAATTTAGATTCTTCAGAATTAATCCATGAAGAATATCAAACTCCAAAAAAAATATGTTCAAGTATAATAGAATCAATTGGATTTACTCCATTAATCCAAATAAATAACATAACAAAAAAAGAAGGAATAAAATGTCAACTTTTAGCAAAATGTGATTACTTTAATCCTATGGGTTCAGCGAAAGATAGAGCAGCACGTCGAATGGTATTAGATGCTGAAAAAAAGGGAATATTAAAAAGAAATGATAATTATACTTTAATAGAACCAACATCAGGGAATACAGGAATTGGTTTATCATTAATGGCAATTTGCAATGGTTATAATATGATTTGTACTTTACCAAATACAATGTCACAAGAAAAAGAAGATGTTTTAAAAGCTTTAGGTTCTAAAGTAATTAGATGTGAAAATGTTCCTATTGATGACCCTAGAAATGATGTACAAGTTGCAATTAAATTATCAAAAGAAATAGAAAAAGGAGTAAATTTAGATCAATATGGTAATTTAAGTAATCCTTTAGCACACTATGACCAAACAGCTGAGGAAATATATTATCAATGTGATGGAAAATTAGATTATTTTATTTGTAGTCCTGGAACTGGAGGAACTGTTTCTGGTGTAGGAAAAAAACTAAAGGAAAAATTACCAAATTTAAAGGTAATATGTATTGATCCTTATGGTAGTATATTAGCTTTACCTTCTTCTTTAAATAAAAATGCTCCTCATCCTTATAAAGTTGAAGGTGTTGGAAAACCTTATGTTCCAAATAATTTAAATAGAGATATTGTTGATGAATGGATTAAATGTGATGATAAAGAAAGTTTTATTATGGCAAGAAGAGCTATTAAAGAAGAAGGAATGTTAATTGGTGGAAGTTCAGGTTTAGCACTTTGTGGAGCTATTAAATTTTGTAAAAATTTAAGTGAAGATAAAAGAGTTGTTGTTTTTTTCACTGATGGAATTAGGAATTATATGAGTAAATATATTTCTGATGATTGGATGCTTGAAAATAATTTTATTAGTGTTGAAGAATATGATAAAGAGAATTTTGGAGATAATAATAAAATTAAAGATGTTTTACCTGGGAAAGTTAATGAATTAATTAATGAAATGGAAGTTGCTGAAGTTGTTAAAAATGTTGAAAAAATGAATGTTGAAGATATAATTAATTTACTCAAAGAAAAGAAAGTTAAATGTATTTTAGGCTTGGATGATAATAATAAATTATTAGGGTTATTTACTTTAAAACATATTACTCTTTTTATAGGTTCTGCTAAAGTTAAGTTGAATGATTTGGCTAGTAGTGTTTTACTTAAAGAATTTAGAGTTTTAGATTTAAATGATCCTATTTATTTTCTTCCGAGAGCTTTAGAAAGACATGAGTTTATTCTTGTCAAGGAATCTGAGGAAAAATATTATTTATGTAAAGAAGAAAATCTTTTATCTTATATTCTTAAAAATAAAAAATAAATTTGAATATTTATAACACAGAGTATTATTTAATTAATATAATAAGGAATATTATTAAAATTGTGTAAATACTTTTTTATTAAAGAATAAAAACATCAAAAAAATAAATAAATAAAATATAAAAAAATAAAATAATGGTAGACAATGATGCAATATTAAATTCAAAGCAATTAAACAGAATGATGGGAATGATATATCCACCTCCTGAAATAAAAAAATTAGTGGATAAAACAGCATCTTTAGTAGCAAATTATGGTGAAGGAATTGAAGAAAAAATGAAAGAAGAACCAAACCCAAGTTTTTCTTTTTTAAAAGAAGGAGATCCTTATAGAAAATATTACGAACAAAAAATATTGGATTATAAAAAAGAAATAAAAGAAAAAGAAGAAGAAGAAGAAAAATTAAGAATTGAACAATTTCAAAAAGAGCAAGAATTTTTAAATAAAAAAAGAGAAAATGAATTATCATTACAACAACCAATAAATAATAAACAAGGGAATTTATTTGTTGAACAATTAAGAAATTTATTAAATACAAATGTAGAATATTTGACTAATATTCCTTCAAAAATAAATTATAATGAAGTTAAAGCTCCAAAGCCAGATCAATTTTCAATAAGTCATCCAAATATATCTGAAATGGATTTAGATATAATAAAAATTACTGCTCAATTTATTGCTAAAAATGGGGAAAATTTTTTATTAGATTTAAATGAAAGAGAAGGAAAAAATAGTCAATTTGATTTTATGAAACCTCAACATAATTTATTTGATTATTTTTCATATTTAATTACTTCTTATTCTAAAATTTTGGGTGATAATAAAGAAAAAATCAAAGTTTTAATTGATAAAGCTTCTAATCAAGAAAAATTATTAAGAGATGCTAATCAAAGAGTTTTATATGAACAAAAAATTAAAAAAATGATGAGGAGTAAAAAAAGTGAATATGATTTTATGACAGAAGAGGAAAAAAAAAAATCACAATATATTGATTGGTATGATTTTATTGTTGTTGATACAATAGATTTTGATGATGAAGAAATAGAAAATGAAAATAATAATAATGAAAATGAAGAGAATAAAAAAGAAAACAAAGAAGAAGAATTTAAGCAATTTAATAATGAAGAAAAAGAAAAAGAAATATTAGATAAAGATAAACAAATAGATAATAATAAATCAAATATTCAATCAGAAATTTTAGTAAATGGAATTAAAGTAATTAAAAATTATGTAAGACAAAAAGAATCAGATATAAATAATAATCAAGAAGAAATTAAATGTCCTTTATGTCAAATAATGATTCATTCAGATAAATTTGAGAAACATATTAAATTAGAATTATTAGATCCAAAATGGAAAGAAATTCAAAAAGATGTTGCACAAAGATCAAAAGAATCTCCATTTGCAAATACTTCAGATTTTATTTCTTATTTAAGTAATTTTTCACATTCAAGACCAGATTTATTTGGTAATATTCAAGATGTTCAAAAATTCAAAGAACAGAAAAAAAAAGAAGAGAAACAAGCTCAAGAACATAAAATTTGGAATGAGAATCCTTATATGACTAGAACTACTGCTAATATTATGATGTTTAAAAAACAAAATAAAAATCATTTAGAAGAAAGTAAAAAAGTTCAAAATATGAAAAACAATGATCAAAATAATTAAAATTAAATTAAATTTAAATTTATAAATTAATCGTTTTATAATTTTTATTAATATTTTTATATTTTATTAAACAATAGAATTCTTTATCTTTTTTTTCTCAAAAGAAGTTATTTTTATTTATACAATAATATCAATTACATTTTATTCAAAAAAATTTTAATAAAATCTTTGATTTTTAAACCTGTATCAATATATAACTAAATTCCACAATTGAATATAGTATTACTAAAAACAAACAGAAGATTTAGTTGTATTAGATTTATTAAAAGTGTAGAGGATAAAAATTTATTTCTTTTTGCAGTTCCTGTGAAAATAATCTTTATATTATAGTAATCAAAAATATAAATATTTAAAATATTTATAAGTATAATTTGGGGAAATTGATTTGGATTGTGCCAATCCTAACAATTTATTTTTTTTATTTTTTTTCATTAAATTTATCATATCTTAAAATTATATACTATATTTAAAAAATGGAAGCTTTAAAACCTTTTCAGTTAAATATATTCAATGAAATAAACAAATCCAATGTTGGAAAAAATATCATGGTGTCTCCATTAAGTATTTATCATATTCTGTCATTAACGACAAACGGAGCATTAAATAACACTTTAAACGAAATGTTAAAAGCTTTAAACGAGAAAGATTTGAAAAGTATGAACTCAGTAAATATTAAATTAAACTCAGATATTCAAAAATTAACAACAGTGGAATTGGCGAATGCAGTATTTACTAAATTTAAACCTGAAGCAGATTTTATAAATATGATTAATCAATATAAAGCTGAAATTAATACTTTGGAAAGTGTTGATCAAGTTAATCAATGGTGCAAAGAAAAAACCCATAATAAAATCCCAAAGATTTTAGATTCTTTATCTCCTAATGATTTAATGGTTTTAATAAATGCTATTTATTTTAAAGGAAAATGGGTGAAATCTTTTGATAAAAGAAAGACAAAAAAAAATAATTTTTTGAATTTTAATAAAACTCCAATAGAAGTATTTTTCATGAATGCAACTAATGATTATATGTATTTTGAAGACAAAGAAGTTCAAGCTCTTTCAATAAATTATAAAAATGATAATTTAGAAGCTTTGATTTTACTACCTAAACATCAAATCGATATAAATAATTATATCAGCAATTTGACTTCTCAAAAATATCAAATTATTATTTCCAAACTTTCCAAAAATAAAGTGATATTAAGTATGCCTAAATTTCTTATCAATTTTGGAGCTGAATTAACACCTAACTTTAATTCATTGGGAATGGTTGAAGCTTTTACTGATCAGGCTGATTTTAGTACCATGTCAAAGAGTAATAAATTAAAAATATCAAAAATTATCCACAAAACATTTATTGAAGTGGATGAAGAAGGGACTGAAGCTGCTGCTGCCACTGCTGTAGTTATGACTAAAAAAGCCCTTGCTCCTAAGCCTAAGAAAGAAATAGAAATGAATGTAGATCATCCATTTTTATTTATTATTAGAAGTAATCAGTTACCTTTAGAACATGATATCATGTTTATTTCAAAAGTTGAAGCTTTATAAAATCTAAAAAATAATCTTGATAGTAGAAATTATAGAATAAATCATATGATATTAATTAAAAAAATAATTTATTTAATTTTAATTTAAAATCTGAAAGTGGGGATTGGGATTGGGTCAATCCCCAATCCCCATTTAAAGTATTAAAAAACTAAAATTAATGAATGAAAATAATTTAATTTATTATGTTAAACAAATTTAATATCTTAATGAATAATTATTTGATAACTCTTAAAGTTTATAAAAAATATGCTTTTCTCAATTATTTATTTAGTAAAATATTAAGATCAGCCTTACTGCCCTTATTAGTATTTTCAAACCAAAAAGTTTTGACTTTTTGAAGTAATTTTTTATTCTTCATTTGGAAGTAAGCAATTAGACCAACTAAAACAATAATAATAATGATTAAAATTCACCAATAATAATAAAAGCGGAACTATCACTATCATCATCATCATCGCCGTTCAGATTCACCAGACTTAGGGTAATAAGGTGGGGGTCTAACATTAATAACAGGTTCATATGCTACATATTCAACATGATTTTTTTCTTGCTCTTGAACAACACATTAAAATCAACCCATTCTGAGATTCTAAGCAAAGTTGCAGTCAAGGTAATTTTTCCATTAATCTGAGTAGGATTACCCTCATATGAGGAGTAGAAGTATCCAAGACGTGTTTGAAATTGTACAATATGTTTACCCACTTACATAACTACTATTGGATATAATTTTGAGATAATATGTTATTTTGACTTTATTATAGTTAATATCTAAAGTATCAATTGTTTAATTTATGACATAATTTCCATCCTCTTTTTGCGAAATATCAAGCTTCAATGGTGATTCTCTTTTAATTGCATAATCCATGAAATATTTTTCATCTTTGGCTTTCAATAATTAAATCATAATCTTAATAATATATATAATTTACAAAAATAATACCCTTTTTTAAATCCTTCTCTTAATAATAAAGATGAAAAATCAAAATCTTAATCTTAATCTTTCTCAATATATCATCGTTATTAGAAAATAAAATAATCAATAAAAAATTCTCTGAAATAAATTAGTGAATACAAAAAAACAATATAAATTTTTTGAAAAAACATAAAATATTCTAATAATCATTAAAGAAGCTGAAAATTTGAATATTCAATCATTAAAGTATTTTTTTATCTTCATAATAGTTCTTATACACTACAATTCAAAAAAATTGTAAAAGTTTTTTTTAAAATAGAAAAAGAATTATTTTCTTATTTAAAGCTTCATTTATATTCTTAATGGAAGTAAATTCTAATCTTAACTTTTCTTTAATCAATCTTTTTTCATTGTTTTAATAATTTTATTTAAATGAAAGAAAAATCTTTTTACTTTTCAAATTTTGAATTGTTGTAACCATAAAAACATTCTTTTATTTTATTGTACACCAAATTTTTTCATTCTTTTTTTATTATTAATTTTTTTTAGTTAATTTTTAAATAAAATATTTAATTTTTTGGAAAAATTTTAATTTTTATGTCTTCAAATTGGGAATATTTTTCTCCTTTTTATGTTTTTAATATTTTACTTTTAGTTTTATACCCAATAATAAGAAATTATGGAAATACATTTATGTTAAATTATAAAGATTCATGGGGATTTAAAAGAGAAAATTCAGTATTAACATTTATTTTAGTGATATTAGTATTAAGATATGTTAGATATTTTACTAATTGGAAAAAATTTATTCATGAAATTTTTTTCTATAGTAAAGCAGGTATATCACTTTTAACGTTAATAATAGATTATAAATTATCATTATGGTATATGTTTCTTTGTATAATAGTTTGGTTACTTTTTAAACCTCCAAGATATAATGGTCCTTCTAATATTATTTATATTCCAAATGAACAAATATTTAATCAAATTGTTATGACTGATAAAAGTATAAATATGAGACAAACTAAAAGTAAAGAAAAACCACAAAATATATGGTTTGTTATTTTTTATTCTAATTTCAGTGATGATTGTTTATATACTGAAGAAATTTTCGCTAAATTATCTATTAAATATCTTACTAAATCTTTAAATTTTGCTAAAATTGATGTAGATTTAAATGAAGGTTTATGTCAGAAATTAAGAATAAATTTAACTGGGATGAAAATTAGTCTTCCTTATATTATTCTGTTCATTAATGGTGAAGAAAAAGAAAGATTCCCTGGAACTGATAGAAAAGGAAATTTACTTAAAGCTAAATTTTATAGAGAAAAAGAATTAGTCAAAATATTTGAATTAGATGATATTTATGAAAAAACAAAATAAAAAAGTATAATTTGATTTTATATAGGAATATATAAAATATTTTATTTATTTAATTTAAAAGTTTCAAAATAACCTTTAATAAGAGATTCTTAAAGTATTTTTTCATTAAATGTTTTAGAAAATTAAAAATTGTTGAAAATAGTCGTTTATTTTTTATAATAATTATTAAAAAATTGAATTCAGAGATTATTATCATCTCTTTTTTAAATATTATTAAATATACATTTTCTAAAAAAAATTTATTAAACTAAAATTATTTTAACTTTCAACTTGCATTTCTCCTTCAACTTCCTCAAAATCAACTTGCCCATTTCTATTTCTATCAAATCTAATAAACAATAAATCGGCATCTTTAAGTGTAGTAAAAATATTATTTTTCTTTAAATAATTTATTAAATCTTCATTAGTAAAATATCCAACATTTAATCTATCTATATGCATAAAAATATCTTTTAAAACGCTTCTAACAGAAGCCAATTTTTTTTTCATTTCATTAAATCTATTTTCATAATTTAAAATTAAATTAAAAACTTCTCTTAAAATATTTTTTGTACTCAACATAAAAACATCAGAAGTTCCAGAAAAATTTGAATTAGAAGGTCTATTTTCAACCATATTTCTATAATCTTTTTCAAAAGGAACAATCATATCAAAAAAAGCATTATAATTAATTACTCCTTCATTTTCAATATCAAATCTTTTTAATAATAAATTTATATCTTTATCATTTATACATAATCCTAATTCTTCAAAACCATATTTTAAATCTTCATCAGAAAGAAAACCACGATCTTTTTGTTCAAATATTTTAAAAGCTTCTTGACATGTGAAATCTGTTTTTAAAGATAAATCTATTCTTGATTGTTCTAATTGGGATTCTGCTTCCATTAATTCTTTTAAATATTCTATAAATTGTGTTTCTTCTTTTAATATTGGATTTTTTTTTTGTTGTCTTTTTTTTTGGTTTTCATTTCTATAATTTCTATTATTATTAATTGGTTGATTATTATTTTGATTTTGGATATTTGAATTATTATTATAATTCGGGTTTATATTTTGATTTTGTCTGTTATTGAAATTATTTTGATTATTTGGGGGAATAAAATATTTTTGAATGTTTACATAATTATCTGGATTTGAATAAAATTCATTACTTTGATTATTGAAATTATCACTTGAATTTATACTATAACAATTATTTACAAATCTATTTGAATTTTTAATTCTCTTTGGTGAAAGTCTCAAAGATAATCTAGGAGAAATATTAACACTTTGTGAAATATTTTCATCAATAAAATTATTATTATTTTCATTATCAAAATCATCATTATAATTATTATAATCATCATTAAAGCTTCTCATAGGAGTATATACATTACTTCTATCACAACATATTTTTCTATTTGGAAAAGGATCAATATAACTTCTTTGAAAAGCTCTTTTAGGTGAATTAATATTATTACATTTTGGTGAATTAAAATTACACATATTATTATTATTTGGATATCCAATAAATTTATTAAATTCACAAAAATCAACAACTCCATCTTTATTAAAATCTAATTTTTTTAAAATTAAAAAAATATCATTTTTATTTATTCTTATGCAATTCCTATCTAAAAAAAATTTTATACTATCATAATTTATTACTCCGCAATTTTCTAAAGCATGATATATATTTTGCATTTTAAAATCTGGTCTTGTTTTTAAATCAGTTAATAAACAAACTATACTTCTTGATAAATCTATTTCTTTATCTAATAATTTAACTAATAAATTTTCAATATGCTGAGGTAATAATTTATAATTTAAACAAGGATTTGATCTTTTTGAAACATTTGTACTTTGTATTAAATTTAATAATTCATAATATGATAAACAACCGTCATTATCTTCATCATAAAACATTATTAATAAATCTATTTCTGTTTTATTTGTATAAATGCCATTTTTCTTTAAAAAGTTTTGAATATTATTTGAATCAATAATATTTTTTCCTTCTCTATCTAAATAACGGAAAATTTGTAATGCATCAAAATCAATATTCTCAGAAAGAATTCTTCTTGAATTTTCAATATTTTTTTCTCCCTCTGACAATGTAACTAAAATTTTAGAAATTTTGGCTTCAGTTTCTTTAGTTAACATCTTTAAAATATTTAATTTTATAATTTAGAAAAATTAATAAAAATGTTCATAAATTAATTTAAAATAAACATAGATGAATAATTCATTTAAATCAAATAATGAAAAAAATTCTGAAAGAAGTATTGAAAAAAGATTTGCAAATAATAATAAACAAAATACCAATATGGTTTATTTAGGATATAAAAAAAAAAAAATTAATCTAAAAAGCGGTTTGGATAATATGCCATTTAATAGTTTTTTTGCATATTATAACCAACCTCAAAATGCTCCAAGGAAAATTATGTCTTTAAGTGAAATAGAATATTTAGAATCAAACATTGCATTAATTAATAGTTTTTTTTTTTCTCTTTATCACAACAAATCAAAGATAAATAAATTTAAAGAAAAATATAAAAATTTATTCACTAATAATTACTTAGATATACTTTTTACAATAAAAGAATTTCCAGATTTTAATATTTTTGATTATTTAAATGTAAGTTTTGATTTAATTGATCAGGCAGAAAATAAAAAAAGAGAAAAAAAATTAATGATAATAACAAGAAATAATATAATATTAAATTTATTGGTGATTGCAACAGAGCTTCATTTACATGAAGAAGAAGGATTAGTTCAATTTCCAAGAATAGAAAAGAAAAAAACTTATCCTAATATAGGAACAAATAATAATAGTTTATTATTTGATGATTTAAGTTTTCTAAATAAAACAATAGAACAGTTTAAAAATTTAATTGTTGAAGAAGATAATGTTTATAACATTGAATATGATGTTGAAATATTATTTCTTTCATTATTAGGTTATAAAAATACTGCAAGAGTCATTAAACAAAAACATCATGAATATTTTAAAACATTTATGGAAGAATGTGAATTTATTGATGATTTTACTTTAGATTTATTTTTAACTAATACTATTGAAAAACAATATTTTGAGTCTTTAACACAAAGTGAAATACTTGTTTTTAGAAAAATTTTAAATAATGCCGCAAGAAGAAAATTTTATTATGGATTTGAACTTCTTTTTCAAAATATTGAATTTTGTTATATAAGTGCTGAAGGAAGGATATGGAAAAATATAGGTAAAAAAATGACAGAAAATGAAGTGTTTAATTTATGGAATATTTATGAAATTAATATAGAATCAATTCAAAGTTGTAATTTAGTTGAAACTTTATTTTATGAAGCTAATCTTAAATTAAAGGCTTTGAATGCTGAGAAAAAATTTTATCATTTTTTTTTACAAACTAATCAATTTAATGGTATGTTTAAACAAAAAAAAAAATATTCTATTAGTAAAACATTAGAATATTCAGAGACAATAGCAAAAATAAATCATTCAATTAGAAAAATAACACAAGATCTTAAATTAAATTTTGTAACATCATTAAGGCAATTATTAGAAATATTTTTCAAAACAGATTTAAAAGAATTAGTAATGTTTTTTATAGACACTTATAAATCAAATCATAAAATAAATGCTCTTCCAATAGAAATATATGAATTATGTATAAATTATGATGAAGATATATCAATTGATATAATGGATATATCATTAAATGTATCAAATGTAAAAGCAAAATATATGCAAATATGTTTAATAAAAAAATATTTTAGATTAGCAAGATATTTATTAAAATTTTATGTTTGTAGAGATTATTTAAATAGTCCTCCTCCCAAAAATGATGATTATATAGGTTTAATATCAAAAATTCAATATAAATCAAAAAGACAATTAGTAGAAAATGCTACTTTTAAACATGCAAGATCAGGTAAAAGTTTGTTAAATTTTTTAAAAGAATCAAGACCTCTAAAAAATTCATATTCTGAAGATAATATAATTGATGATGAAATATATGGAAGTGAAGTATCAAGAAGATATTTTAATATATCAAATTTAAGAAACAGTGAAAATTCTTATATATCAAATTATTCAAGTATATATCAAACAACAGCATCTAATTTAATTCAAAACAATTTATCTTCAAAATATCTTCAAGATAATTTGAATGCAAAAGAAGAATCATATAAATCGTTTACAAATATAATTAAAAAATTTAATACGAATGAATTTGTAAAAGAAAAAAAACAAGGTTTATTAAGTAGAGTAAGAAATAAATTTAGTAGAAAAAAATTAAGAGATTCAAAAGGATGTAGTACAAAAGAACTTCCAAAAATTAATTTAATAACTCCATTATCAACAAATAAAAAATCAGAGTGTATAAATTTTTCAGCTTTAGGAAAAATAGAGAAATTTAATTTAATTAAAAAACAAAAATCAGTGGTATTATTAAATTCTAAAAGGAGTAGAAAAAAATTTGCAATTAATGTAGAAACAATGGATAATTCTCTTAATGGTGATTCAATTAATATGTCTATTATAGGAAATGAAGATAATGACAGTGATTATTTTTCTCCAAAAAAATCTGGAAATAACAACGGTCAAAAATTTAGAAAAAGTGCTTTTTGTCCTCATGTTAGTTCTAAATATAGTAACGATTCTGCAAGTGTTGATGAAAAATCTAAACAAACTTATAAATCTTCTGATAATTTATTATCTAGTCATTCTTTAAAAATTACTACTCCTAGAAGAAAAAAATCTCAAAGAAATAAAAAGATTAGGAGCTCTGTTGTAGATATAAAAATTGAAAATTTAGAACAAATTGATTTTCAAATTAATGTACAAAATGTTTTAATTGACCAATTAAGATTTGGAGAGTATGTTTCTGATGCTTTATGTTTGTTGAATAGTATTGATGAAAATTCTTTAAACAGAAATAATTTTCATAAAATTTTTTCTTTTTTATTAATTTATACAACTAATGAAGATGCTTTAACTAGATGTAAAGAACCTTTACTTTTTATAGGTTTGGCTGCGGAATTATTATTAAAATTAGGTAAATTAAATAATAAATTAATGTATAAAGCAAGAGCTGTAGCTGATGAAATTTTAGATTTAGGAGAAAAAATACAATCTTCTATTAAAGATGAAGATATGCTTAATTTCTTTTTAAGAGAACAATTTGATCATAAAGGAAGAAATGCTTTAAATATTTATGCTGAAAATAAATTTTTTAATTTATTATCTGATAATAGTATTGGAGGAATTGTTCAAAAAATTTGGTATGGAAATGGATATGAATATAATTGTTTAAGATATTTAAGATTAAGTAGAATATTATTTACTAATGAATATTATGAAACTTTTGAACAAGTTTATTCTATAGATTATTTTCCTAAATATGCTACTTTTAAATTTCAATATCATGCTTTTAAATATAATTCATCCTCAAAATATCTTATGAAAACTATTTTCATTTTTCTAATTTGTATTTATTATGAATATATTGTTTATAGTTTACCTAATGAGAACTTTGAAAATCATAAAATGTTTAAATACCGTGAAAATATAGGAAATATTTTATTATTATCAATTTATCTTGATTATATTTTAAAATTTATTTTTTTTTACAAAACAGGAAGAAAAGTCACAATAAAAAAATTAGAAATATTAATATTAACAGTGTGTTTGTTTTGTAGTATTTGTTTTTATATAAAATTACCTGAAAGAATAAGCTCAGATATAACAGACAGAAGAAATACATTTGTAGAATCAATTTTAGTATCATTAATATTAATAATGTTATGGTTAAAAATAATGTCATTTCTTTCAGCATCTTATATTTATGGACCTTTTATAAGAATATTAATTAATATTTTTTGGCAAGTTTTTGCTTTTATGATAATTGTAGTTTGTATTATATTTTTATTTGGTCAATGTTTCACTCTTTTTTTCCAACATTCAAATTCAGATTTTGATTATTTTTATGATAGTTTTATAACACTTTTTGGAACTGCTTTTGGACAAGTTGAATTTGATAAATTTACTCATTTAAAAGTTTTCGGATATATTTTTTTAATGGCTTTTACTACTCTTTCTAATATTATGTTATTTAATTTAATTGTTGGTATCATTAATAATTTATTTAATAACGCTGTTGAAAATGCTGATGCGGAAAGTAGAGCTATACTTATTTTAATTCATGAAAAAATAAAATGGGATGATAAATATAGTTATTTAATTTTTTTACCACCTCCAATAAATTTTATAACAATTTTTTTTTTTTTATTTGAATTTCTTGTTGAAGATAAAATTGATTTGGAATTTTGTAATGATTTATTTTGTAAAATTGGTTATGTTTTTCTTTCTTTTTCATATTTTATATATATATTAATTTTAAGCATTCTTTGTTTTCCTTTTACTTTAGGTAAGAGTTATTATCATTTATTATATGATTTTATATATAAAAGAAATTTTGGTTTAAAAGTTATTTATCTTGAAAAAAGAAGAAAAGCAAGATTTATAATAAATTTAATTTTTTTACCTTTTATGTTATTATTATCATTAATAGAAGACTTATTAAATTTTTGGAAAATATGTTATAAAGAAAAATTGGTTGAATCTGACAATCAAATAGAAACAGAATTTACAAAAGATTATATTATAGAATTAAGAAGAGTATTCTCTGATTTAAGATTTAAAGAAAAGAAAAAAATAATATCATTATATGAAATATATGAAAGATTAAATTTAGTGAAGAAAAAAAAGATACATGATGTTTCATCAGATTCAGATAATAAAAGTTCAAGATCTCATTCAATAAGCAATATGAATATAACAAGAACAAATAGTGATAATCAAGATTCTTTTACGATAGAATCTGAATTAGGGAGAGCAAAAAGAATAGAAAATGGAGGAATAATAAATTTAGAAAATAAATACTTAAAAGAATCTTTCAAAATTAAATTTAGATCTCTTTTGGATAAATTAGCTGATATTGAAGGTAATATTGATTTAGAAAGAGCTTTAACAATTCTTCCTTATAGAGTTAAATATTCAGAAAATTTTTTAAAATTTTTAAAATTTCTAAATATTAGAGTTTTAATTAGAGGGATTAGGAAATTGTTATTTAAAAATGAAAGGGTTAATCCCAATTATTATTTTAAAAAAGTTCAAATTTTAATTTATAAAATTATGATAAAGTTTTTTATTCTTTATCATTATCTTAATGAGACTGAACTTTATAAAATTCAAGAAGAAGGTTTTATTATTAATAATAATCCTCAATTCCAAAGAAATGGTAATTTAATGATGATATTTGAAAAAAGAGATGATGAAAGTGAATATGATGATGAAGGAGATGATTTTTTAGCTTTTAGTTTACTTACAAAAAATATTTCAAATTCTTTTACAAAATTTGTTCAAAATTTAGAAAAAAAAACTGAATAATTGAGTTTTAAACTGAAAATATATAATATTGATATATATATTCTATATATTGAATTCTCTTAAAGGATAATAAAAAATAATTAAATTATTAATTACTCTAACATTATTATCTTATATTTTTAAAGTTATATATTTTAGAAAGAAATGTAAATTAAATTCATTTTCCTCTTTTTATTGTTTTCTAAATATATTAAATGAATTTTTAAAGTCTATTTATAATTTATTTTATGAATATTTTTATTATTTATTATATATTTAAATAATTTAAGATAGTTTTTATGAATTAATAATATTTTATTTATTTCAATCCTAAACTAATATCAAAGAATTTTAGTTATTTAAATTTGCTTTTTAAATAATCTCATTTTTCTTAATTTGGATTAACCCACATTTTAACAACAGCATAAATATCTAAAAGTAAATTTTGATACTTATTCAAATCATTATTTTTACATCTCAAACTAAATCTAAATTCTTCATTCATAGAAGGAAGAAAAGAAGTTTGAAATAAAATAGGAATAGATGTATTTTTTCCATTGAAAACAGAACAACCTTCAATTTCATGGAAATTAAATCTATCTTCAGGAGCAAAAACTTTAAAATTTAAATTTTGCATTAACATACCAAATTTCTTTAAAAAATCCATTATACTTCTTCCAGAATTTGCCATTGGATTATACATTATTGAATCTAATCTTCCATAATTATCATCTGTTGAATTAGAATATTCATACCATAAAGGAGTATAATTTTCAACTGTGGTTTCATATGGTTCTAAAAATTTAGTTATTAATAATGGAATTGAAAATTGAGCTTCTATATTTTTTATTCCTAAATTACATTTTAAATTAATTAATGGTGGTTCTTCAAACATTTCATTTATTTGAACTTTCATCATTAATTGTGGTACATTATCATATTTTACTTTACTAATTGATATCATTAATGATTCATTTGATGTAAAATTTCCTAATGTAAATTCTATATTTTCTACTTTTTCATTACCTGATGAAAATGGTGTGAATGCAAATATAAATCCTAATACTCCTTTATCTAATCTTTTTATCATTAAACTTACTTTTATTGAATTTGGATCACTATATATTATTCCACTTTGAGTATTTCCACTTGTTAATAATGATTTAAACATTTCAAAATTATTTATTGAATTTTTATCTATTAAAACTGCATTTTGAGGAAATTTATTCATTTTTGCAGCAAAACCATTTGGATCTTTTTTATATAATTCACTATTAAGAAATGGATTTTCATTTTGATTTAAATTAGATGAATTTTGCATTAAATTACTAGCATGATTAATATTACCTTCACTTAAATTATTATTAACATTACTTTTATTTTCTTGTTTATTTGAATAAATTGCATTTCCACTTTTTTGTAATTTCCTCATTAACATTGAATTATTAAAAAAAGAAGCAGGATAAAGTGGCATTCTTCCAAAAACTTTTTGTCTAATTTCAGTCATATTTGGAATTTCAGGATCTTCATTATCTAATTTACTTAAAATAATATATTCAATTGATCTTTGTTGTAATTCAGTATCCCAACTTTCTAAATATTGTTCATATCTAGGTATTGCATATTCTCTAAAATTACTATCATAATTTGTAAATTTCATCATTGCATCAAGAATACAATTTATTGTTACATTATTACAATTTGGTGAATGTTTCCATAATAAATCTGCTTGTTTTTCCAAAGTCATAATTTCAAAATCTGGATTATTATTATTATTTTGACTTTCTATTTCAGATTTTTTAAATTCTAAAAAACCAAATTCTCCTAAAATAAAAGCTGATAATCTAACAACAGTTTCATAAGTATATTCTTTTTTAAGTAAACTAACACATTTTTCACAAGCATGAATTTGTATTTGTTGATCTGCTTCTTTTCCTTCAAATCCAACAACAATTTGTATTATTCTTTGAATAATATCTTCTGATACAAAATCACCAGCAACTTCTAACATTTTAAAACATACATCAATATACCATAAAAAATCTGTTGCATATTTTTCAGATAAAATAGCAATTTTTAATGTAATATCTTCCTTTAATTGTGGTTCATCTTCTTTTAAATAAATTAATAATTCTTTACAAATCATTTTTACACTTTCTTGTGTACATGTTAAAAATAATAAATCAAGTGCTCTTCTTCTAATTGAAACATCATTATCTCTTAAACTTTGTAAAATTATATTACTATGATCTTTTAATATTTTATTTCCATTTGAATATTTACTTAATTTAGCCATTCCATCTAAAGCAAGATATTTTGTATTAATATCTGTATTTGGAAATCTTTTAGTATCATCCATTAAAAATGAACCTAAAATACCAACATATGTATCAAATACTTTAAAATGCATTTTTAAATTATAATGATCAATTACATTAACAATTTCAAAAAATATACAATATTCAGCATAATATCTTTGAAATCTTTTATATTCAGTAACAATTGTTTTAGATTTTTTACCAAAATAATCAATATATTCCTTTAAATTATTTAAAGTATTATCATCAAACATATTAGGATCACATAATTCTAAAATTTTCAATATTTTAATTTGTAACCAAGGACATTTAATATGATAATAAACATATTCTTCAGGACAATCTTTTTTTTTCTCAATAAAAGAATGTAAAATATCATTTAATAATCTAGTAATAACTTTCTCATAACCATTAGTTCCAAACATACAAACGCAATTATAAATAAGAGTAGAAATAGAAAGTAACCATTCAAAATTACTCATATCAACCATTTTATATAAACTTCCAGCTAATCTTCCAGGATCATGTAAATCTTTTTTAATTTTGAAGATTTTACCAAGTGTAATTAAAGCTTTTTTAATAATATAAGGTTGTCTTTCTTGATATTTAGTAACAATAGTAAAAACACTTTCTGAAATAGCTTCAATTAATTCAATATTATTTAAATTACAAGCTAAAGTTAAAGCCATTGATTGAGAAAATGTATTTCTATTAAATAAATCATTTCTAATTGAATTTATCATAATTCCAAGTTCATTTGTATTATCTTTAAATAAAATACTCATTGCAATATAACCTGCCATTTTTTCACTGTATTTTACACTTGTAATTAAATCACAACAGTAATTATGACCAAAATCTATTTTATAACCTAAGATATAAATGTATAGAAGTTTCCAGATACATTTTTTTTTTTCATATCCTGTTAATGTACCTGTTGAATTTAATTTTTTTCTTATTTTATCTAATTCTTTATCTACTCTTTTTGCTTCTGATTCTTTTGTTGCACATTCTCTTATGTCGTTTATAAATATTTGTAATCCTTTTATTACATTGTAGTTTTGATTTGGTGCTATGTTCATAAATATTTTTTTTCTTTAATTATGTTTTTATTTATTTTATTTTATTTAATTAATTTTTATTTAAATAATAATTGTTTTAATTTTAAATTAACTATTCAATTTTATTATAAGACTGAAATATTTTTATATTTTTGTTTAAATAATTTTCATTTAATTGAAGAACTTTTAGGTTTATTAATTCTTCTAAAATTACCTCTCATTGCCATATATTTTTCAAAAGAATCATCAGTAGTAACATAATAATTTGCCATTTCAAATAATTTTGAATCTGAAATTGTTTGAAGAGAAACATGACTACTTCTTCTACTAATAAGATTATTATTTACTAAATTATTAATTACACATTCATTAACTACACCACTTGATATTTCTATATTTTTAAAAATATGATTTTTTCCATAACTATCATCAATATTTTTAGTTTTTGAATTTTGAGTTGATAATTTTTTATAACTTTCATCATTAGAAAAATCAAAATCAATATTATTATTAATAATATTTTGACTACTAATTCTTTGACTTTTATTTCTTTCATAATTTGTTTGAGAATCATATCTTGGAGAAAGGAAATTTGTACTTTTACTTGATATACTTTGTGGAATATTAGATTTTGAAAGATATATTGAATTATATGGTATTTTCCCTGTTTTAAAAGTATAAAAAAAATCTCTTTGTTTTTGATTTTTAATATTTTTATTTTGATTATTATTATTTGTTTTTTTTTCTTTTTTATTTTGAAAACTTTCTAAATTCAAATTTGAAAATTGCTCAGTTCCACTTTGTTTTTCAGAATAATAATTTGTTCCTTTTTCACATATATTTGTTGAAGTTGAATTTTCTGCTAAAGATTTTTGACTTCTTTTATGTAAATTTAATATTGTATTCTTAGCTTTTTTATTATTTTTATAATCAATTTTTTCTTTATATAAACGAGTCGAAAATAAAACTGATAAATTATCTGTTACATTTGGTGATGAAAAACTATTTATTGAATTATAATCACTTAAATTAATTTGTAAATTACTATTTTGGGAATTTTTTCTTTTTTCTAATTTTGGTTTCTCATTTCTTTTATTTGAATTTTTTTTAATTTGAGTATTTTTATTATTTCTTTTATTTGCTGTTAATGATACTGAGTGATTTTCTTTATTTAAATAATATGTTGGTCTTAAAAAATCAGGAGTTTTTTTTGATTCTTTCTTTATTTTTGGTTTAGTTAATTTTGTTAAACGATAATTTGATTTTGCATCATTATATAAAGTTAGTCTATTATATTTTTTTATTGGACTACAATTTTCAATATCATCTCTATAATGTAAATTTTTTAAAGAATTATATTTTAAAGACTGAGAATCTCCTAATGATATACCATGATTTCTATTATGACTTTGTGAATAATTATTTAAACAATAATCATATTCATTTTCATTTTCATTATCATTATCATATCTTGATTTTGGACTTTTACTTGATATTGATATTGAATTAATATATTTGGATTTAGGATAATTGAAAAGTATATTATTTATTTTTGGAGTAAAAGGATATTTTTTAGCTTCTTCTATATCATATTTATGATTTAATTCATCTTTTTTATATATTAAATCTTGATATTCTTTATATAATTTTTCATAAATATTACTATTTTTATTCGTTAAACCATGTTTTTGATAATAAATTAAACTCCTTTTACATGCTTTAAATCTAAATTTATTCAAATATTTTAATTTCAATTTCCTTATTGATCTTTTATAAATTGGGATTAATTGATATAAAATTTTCATTACCTTTTCATTATCTTTATTTATAAAATTTGTCATGAAATTATCAACAAATACTAAATTTATAAGATATTATTTTACTTTTTGAATTTTTTGGATTTTTTTTCATTTGATATATTAAAAATTTTGAAATATTTGAAACTATTATATTTGGGGCAATATTTTGTTGTTGTGTATTATTAAGTTGCTTTGGAAAAGGAATACCCTATAAATTATTATTTCTTTTTTATATACATTTGATTTAAGAAAATTTAAAAATTTATATCCTGATGATATTTTCATATTTAAATTATGTTTAAATTAATTATTTTCATTAATATGAAAAAAAAATTTATATAAATAAATATTATTTTATTATTTGGTATAATTATTTATTTATTAGTTTAAATATAAAAATGAATGATGATCAAACAAATATTACTTCAAATAATGAAACTCATACTGATATATCAATAAGTAACGTAGATCCAAATGAAAATAATTTAATTAATCAACCAATACAAAGAAAGGAAATTGTTTTAGATAAAGAAATAATTTTTGATTGTTTGAAATTATATAAATCATTAGAAGAAAAATATACATCAAAAAAAGAAAATTTAGATAATTTAAATGAAGAAGAAAAAGATAAAATATTAATGGAATCTGAAATTTTTTTTATTCAATTAAAAAAAATTGAAAAAATAGATAATTTAGATAAATATGTTAATTTGAAAGAATTATATTTAATGAAAAATTATATCACAGAAATTAGAGGTTTAGATAATTTAATTAATCTCGAAGTTTTAAATCTAAGTTCTAATTTAATAGAAAAAATTGAAAATTTACAAAAATTAAAAAGTTTAGCAATATTAGATATTACAAATAATAATATTCAAAATTTTGATATTAAAGAAATTCCAAAAACTATTGTTTTATTTTATTGTTATTATAATCCATTTTTTGATAAATTTGAAAAAATAGATTATTTCAAATATCGTTCACAATTAATAATAAATTGTGAAAAAATAGAAAGAATTGACAAATTAGATATAAAAGATAGAGAAAGATTTCTTTTAATAGAAGAAAGTAATCTCAAAAGTAAAAATCAATTTTCATTAAAATCACTTGAATATATTTATAATTATTATTTATCTTTGAAAAAAGTATCTGAAGAAGAAAAGAAAAAAGAAGAAGAAAAAAATGAAGAAGAAAAAAATGAAGAAGATGATGAAGAAGATGAAGAAGAAGAAAAAAATGATAATAAAGAAGAAAAAAGAAATAATTCAAATAAAGAAAAATTAAATATTGATACTAAATCAACATTAAATCATATTCAGGAATTAGAAAAAAAATCAAATGAATTTTTAAAAAATTCACTTTTAAAACTTGTTGAAACAAGTGATGTATATGTTAAAAGAAACAAAGAAAATAAAAAAAAATTTATTGAAAGTGATTCAGTAAAAGAATTAAAAAAACAAATTGATATATTAAACAAAAAATTTAAAGAAAAAAATTTTTTAGACCCAAAAATAAAAGAAGCATTCCAAAAAAAAATAAACGATGCAATTAATTTTCAACAAAGAATAACAAATGCAGAAAATTTAGCAAAAGATGTGATAGAAAGATTAAATGATACATCAAAATCAAAAGTACTTTCAAAAAATTTAGATGTTATTCAAGAAGATAAAAATGAATTTAAAGAATCTATAAAATATGAAAAAGTTGAAAAACCAAAAAAAAAAATTGAAGACAAAAAATTTGAAGAAATAAATGAAATGAAAGAATTAAAACAAATTGAAGAAGAAATTAATAAAGATGTAAAAGATATATTAAAAAAAGAAGAAAAAGAAATATTACAAAAAGAAGAAAAAGAAATATTACAAAAAGAAGAAAAAGAAATATTACAAAAAGAAGAAAAAGATTTATTACAAAAAGAAGAAAAAGAGATTTCAACAAATAAAAAGATTAAAAACAAAAATGAAAAATTAAATAATAATCCATTATTATCTGATTCAGATTTAGAAGATGATTAATTAATAAAATAAAATTTCAAAATAATTAATTAATAATATTAAAATTAATAATTCTAAATTAAATAAAAATTTTTATTAAATGGAATCAGAATTAATAAAAGAATCAGATCCTAATAATAAAATATTATTTTTTGGTTTTAATCAAGATGCATCATTATTTTCAATTGGAACAGAATATGGTTTTCATATATATAATACATGTCCATATAAAGATTTAATATCAAGGAGTACATAATCAAAATATTTAATATATTTATTAATTATAGATTTAAATGGTGGAATTGGTTTAGTAGAAATATTATTTAAAACAAATATAATTGCTTTAGTTGGAGGAGGAAAAAATCCAAAATTTCCTTTAAATAAAGTAATAATATGGGATGATCAACAAAAAAAACAAATATGTGAATTAAGATTAAAAACAACAATAACTAATGTAAAATTAAAAAAAGATATAATTTTCATAATTTGTCAAAATAAAATATATGTCTTTAAATTAAATTCATTAGAAATGTTAAGTGAACCATTAGAAACATTTGATAATCCAAAAGGTATTTTTGCATTATCATTAATAGAAAATAAAACAATAATAGCTTATCCATTTTTTAGAACAAAAGGTTACATTCAAATAAAATCTTTTGGAGAAAAATCAAATACTTTAATAATAAATGCACATGATTCAAAAATTTTTTATTTATCAATGAATAGAAATGGTACTTTAATTGCAAGTTGTTCTGAAAAAGGAACTTTAATTAGATTATTTAGAAGTGATAATGGAGAATTAGTTCAAGAATTAAGAAGAGGAAGTGATCATGCTCAAATATATTGTATTTGTTTTGATGCTTTTAGTAAATTTATTGCTTGTAGTAGTGATAAGAAAACTATTCATATTTTTTCTTTGAGAAAAGCAAATAAAAGTTTTAAAGATTTAAAAGAAGAAAAAGAAGAAAATGATAAAAATAATTTTTTTAGAAATAAAAATGATTATGAAGAACCAAAAAATCCAAAAAGTATTTTTAGTACTTTCGGTAAATTATTTAAAATTAAAGATTGGTATTTTAATAGTGAATGGTCATTGGCACAATATAGAATTAAAGAAGTTAAAAGTATATGTCATTTTGGTCCTGATAAAACTATTATTGTAATTAGTAATAGTGGAAAATATTATCAAGCAAGATTTGATCCAAGTTTAGGAGGTGAATGTTTTCATATAAAAACTTTGAATTTAAATATTTAATTTAATTTAAAGTTGATTTATATTATTATTTAAACATTATTTTCATTTTATTATTCAATATATATTTATTTAAAATAATTTTTATATAAACACAACAATATTAATTTATAAATAAGATTTTAATTATTTTTTATCTCTTTTTTCATTATAAGTAAAACTTCTTCTTTTGTAATTTGTTTTGAAGGAATATTATAATTATATGAATCATTATTTAATAATGAAACTTCATCATCAATAATACATCTTTCAGGAAGTTTAAGAGATTCTAATATTTCATGTACTTTAGATACTAATTCTTTAGGAATATTTATTTTTTCTTCTAAATCTTTTGCTTTTCTAATTATATCTTCACCTAAATTTAATTTTTGTTTTTTTCTATAAATTTCAACATATTGTTTTTTTGCTTTTTTTAATCTCATTTCTAATCTATTTATTCTATTTGGACTTAGACATTTATTTTGCATATTATTATTATTTTCATTTTCCATACTTTCACTGTCTGAAAATTCTTTTTTAATTTCTTTAATTAATTCTTTTCTTACTTGAAAACTCATATCATCTTTAGAAACATTTTTTGAATTATTTATTTTTTCATTTCTTTTTTCTTGTTCTTTTTTTAATTGTTCTTCATCTTTTCTTAACATTTCTTTAACATCAAGTTCAGTTTTTTTGACTAAATTTTTTTTAGCATTTAAAATATCTTTAATATTTAAATTAAAATTTTCTATTGGATTATTAACTAATCGAGTACGCATTTTTTTTAAAGGAATTTTTTGGATTATTTCTTCTTCATTTTCATTATCTGAATGATAAAGATATTCTTTAACATTCATTGGGATTATTTTTAGACTATTTTTTTCAAAAAAAGTAAGTGGGTCTAATTCTTTTTTTTCTTCTTTTTGATTATTTACTTCTTTTAAATTAAAAATAAATTTATTTTCAATTTTTGTTGTTTTTTCTGATGAATATGATAAATTTTTGATTCTACTTCTTTCTGAACGTAATTTTCTTAAAAGATTTCTTGCTTTTTCTGACATTTTAATTTTTTTATATTTTAAGTAAAAAATTTTTATTTGTATAAAATATTTTTCAAGTAAAATTTAACCCTTTAAAAAAAAATTAATTTATTTAATATGATTTATTTATTTATTTTATTGAATAATTTTATAATTTGAATATGGTTGAAAACTACTTTTTTGATTTGAATTTTGCTCTTTATTTATTTCATTGTTTTTAGTTTCAATTTTATAAGATGAAGAATATTCTGAATTTTTTATATTTGTTGTGTATTGATTATTTGGTTTTAATGAAGTAGAATATTTATTTTCATTAATATCCTTATTTGGAATTAAATAATTTCCTGAATAATCTTTAGTATTTAAATCATTTTCATTTACTTTAGATGAGTAATTATAAACTTGTCTATTAAAATTATTATTATATGAATTATCTGGATTTTTCATTGTATAATTATTACTTTGACTTAAAATATTTAAAGTTGAATATACACTATCATTTATTTTAATATTATTTTTATCTTTATTAGAAAGTTGACCAGGTTTATATCTATTATGTAAATTTATAGATGAATAACCTGTATTATATATATTTGGTTGTAATACACTTTGTGTTGCCATATATGCATTATATGAAGTATATCCTTGATTTAAATTACTATCATTTAATGAATTTTTGTTATTTACTTTTATATTTTTTAAATTAAAGATTTTTAAATTTGAATATTTTTCAGGATTTGATAATAATCTTGGAATTATTTTAATATTTGGAAGAAGAATTTCATTTTGATTTGATAATGGAGTTAAATATAGTTTATTTGAATTATTTAATATTAATCCTAAATTATGAGTTATATTTTCTAATGTATAATTTGGATCATTTTCTAATGTTATTATTAATTCTTTATTGTCATCAAGTAATATTTTAATTTTTAATGTATTTTCAATTTCTGATTTTATAAAATCTTGAAAAATATTTTTTAAATGAAAATCATTATTACATATTTTATCTAATAATTCATTATTTTCTGAAATATAAATTAAATCTTTTGGATTTAATTTTAATTCTTTAATTTGAGAAATTATATTTTCATCAATTTTTTTGTCAGTTAAATAATCTAATAATTGTGTTTCATCCATTGAAAAAAATTTAATATTAGTAGTACCATCATTATCAATAATATTTTCATTATTTATCTTTTCATTATCATTATTTTCTTGAACTTCTAATTCATTTGATATATCTTTTTCATTTTTATTTTCAAGATACTGATTTTCATTTAAACTTTTCATATTTCTAAAAAAAATTATTAAATTATAAAATAAAAATTAAAATAATATACTAATTAATATAATAAATTATAAAAATTAAATTATTATTCAAATTATCAAAAATGTAAAAAATTAATAAAAAATAATATATATTAAGGACAATCATAATTAAATTGTTTTCTTTTAATTATATTACAACTACATCCTTTAGAAAATCTATCTCTATTAAGACAACATGACCAAGCATAAATTTCTTCTTCATTTTCACTTACTTTACTTTTTGATCCTTCAATAGAACTATTTTTTCTTGATGTTTCATTTGGACTTTTTTTTTCTATAAATTGTCTATAAACCCCAGGATGATAATAATCATATTTTATTATACTATTATTTATATTCCCACTTAAACATCTTCTTTTTTTATTTTTTTTTTCTTCTTTTAAAATTACATTTTTATATGCTTCAAGAAAAATTTCTTTTTCTGTTTTTTCAATCTTTTCTTTATTTATTTTTGTGTTTGTATTAAAAATATTTAAAGCTGAATTACAATATGGTAAATTTTTATTTACCATTTTCATATTAAAATCATAATAATTTTTATCTATTGGATATTTACTCAATAACATTGTTTTATTCTTATTTGAAACTAATTTCATTTTATTTGATTTTTTTTTTAATAAGTCCATTCTGATTTTCTTTTTTTTAATTTCTTCAATTTCTTCTTTTATTTTATTTTCTTCTTTTTTTATATTATCACAATCTTTAACTAAACATTTTAATAATTCTTTTTTTTTTGTTTGATCACTCATTACTTTATTATTTGGTTTAAACCATTTAATATCTTTCCAATCAGAAATTGTTTGAATTTTATCAACAATTTCTTCATCTTTCCAAATATTTTGTGTTTTATTTTCATTATTTTTTTCTTTTTTTTTCCCTATTAAAATTTCAAATTGTTTTTTATATTTATTATACATTCTTTTTTCAACTAAATAATCAATTTTTTCTTTATATTTTTCAACTTCAGGAAATTCATTTTTAATTTCTTTTTCAATTTTTTCTCTTTCAAGTAATAAATCTTTTTTTACTTTATTCATAGTATTATAATGATAAGTAATTAAACTTTTTGGATCTTTATAAGGTTTAAAATTTCTAGGTTCTTCTAATTTTTTTCTTTCTTCAGAAATTTTAAAAAAATTACCTTTTTCTCTATTTTTCTTATATTTATTCCAATATTTTTGTGTATTATTAAAATCTTTAACTCTTTCTTCATCATTAATTTCATTTATTTCTTTTTCATTTAATTTATTAGATATATTCCAATTTATTTTATCAATTGGTATAGGTTCATATCTACTATCAACACCTTCTGGAATATTTTTTTCTTTTAAAGGAACTACTAAAAAACCATTTAATCTATTTTCAAATTCAAAAACTGTTTTTTTTAAAGGAGGTCTAAATTTTTCATCTGCTTTATTACTTATATTCCATTTTGGTTTTTTACTTTCAAATAAATCTGGATCTAATAAATCTTTAATATACGATTTTGATTCTTTTACTTTTTCTGATGTATAATCAGATGAAAATTTTTTGTAAGTTGGTTCATAATTTACATTCCATTTTCTTTCCCATTTTTTATGGAGCTTATATAATGAGTAATCATTATCATTATTAAAGTTATTTACTTCATCATATTGTGAATGTTCTTGTTGATTATAATTAAATACTTTTGAATTTTGAGGACGTGGTGTAAATAAACTAATTTTTGGATTTGAATTTAATATGTCATATTGAGATAAACTTTTTTTTAATCTATCATTAAGAGAATTTGCTAAAAACATTTTTTAATTTTAATTTTTAATTTTCATTTTAATTAAAATTTTTTCTTAAATATTTTTTATTCCTTATATAAATTCATCCTAGTTATTTAAAAATTATTCAAAGTATTGTTATTGATATAAAAATATTATTTTTTTTATTTTGAAATAATTTTAATTATAAATAAAAATTTAAAAAAATATTTACAAACATAAATACACATTATTTTATTATGCTGTTTTTTTCTCTTCTTTATCCCTTTTTCCATTATACCATTTTTGTCCTCCAGTCATTCTAATTAATTTATCACTTTCTTTAGAAGGACAAATCATTTCAAATTTACCCATATCTTTAGGAATTTCCCCATATTTTCTAGGAACTTTCCCATAAAAAATTTCAGTTAAATCCATATTTAATTGTATTTTTTGACTATATAAATAAACATTTTTATTTTTTCCTTTATTATTAATTTTCATAATTCTTTCCATCATTTTAATTAAAGCATTTCTATTAACATTAATAGGATCAACAATTTTAAAAATATCATCAACTAAAGGTAATTTAATTTGATCATCTAATACATTAGATCTTTCTAATGAAGGAGATGAATTAATTTCAAGTAACCAACATTTAAAATTATCATCAATAATAACATCAAAACCAAACATTTCAAAAGTTGAAGGACAATATGGAATATCATGTTGACATGCAACTAATGCTTTAATAATTAATTCTTTCACTTGAGGCCAAATTAATTCATCAAAATCAATATTATATTGTTTTTCTAATTTATATTTTAATAAATCTAAAGATATTTTACTTCCACCATATAATTTTTCATAATTTTTTTGATTTGCTCTTCTATTTTGAATTGCTGCATTTGTTAAATGTGTTCTTATATTTTTAATATCAAGTGAAAATAATTCATTTGAAACTCTTGCAAAACCATCTTTATAAAGAAACATTTCTAAAGGATTAGTTGAAGTTATTAAAGTATATATTCTCATATCAAATTTATATCCTTCATCTAATAATAATGGATTAGTTAAATATCTTTGAACTAAATAACTTTCAGATAAAGGAACATCAGACATTTCATCAATTAAAAAAATTCCTTTACCTCTACTTTTACCAACAGGTTTAACAATCCAAATATTATACTCATTAGTTTTTTTAATTCTAGAAAATTCTTCAATAAAACCCATATATTCTTTACTTAATAAAAAAGTCTGTGGCATAATATCAAAAATTTCATTTAATTTCTTATTTAATTTTCTAACTCGATTAATTTGTTTTTGTAAAAGATCTTTTCTATGAACAGTTCTACTATTAATTAAATGATTAACTTTTTGAAATGAAAAAATCTTATTAAAATCAACTCCAGGAGCACCATAAGTCCAAAGTAAATTCCAACATTGTCCTAATGATAAACCATGAGGTAATTCACTCCATTCTGAATAATGATATAAAGTATAACATACAATATCATAAATTTCTGGTCTTGATAAAACAACTCTAAAAAATAATTTATTTTTATTACTATTATAATTATATTGTGAAGGACTTCTCGCATAATTTTTCTTTTCTAAATCAAGACATTGTCTTAATAAAATATATTTTTGAATATTTGAATCAATATCAGGTTCATTTAATAATTTTGAACTAACATTTTTTAATCTATTTTGAATTACTCCCGCTTCAGCTCTTACAATATCAGCATACATTTCATCTTTTTGTTCAATTAATGAAGTATTACTTTCATAATAATGTAAATGTTTAAATGAATCATATAAAATTTGTATTGTTTGATCAAAATTAAATTCTTTTGCTTGTGAATATGTTGATGATAAAAAATATCCTGAAAATAATTCATTGAAATTATGATATATTTCTGAATAGTCTATTATATTTTCTGAATTTATTTGTTGACTTGTTATTAAATTAGTTTTTGATTGAAACATATTACTTTGTGGACGATGGGTTATGTTTTTATTTTGGTAATTTAAATTGTTTGAATTTTGAATTTTTTGGTTTTTTATATTTTGTTTTTTTTCTGATGTTTTTATACGAGTTGATGATGGGTTTGCACTTTTTAATCTTTTTGAATTTTCTTCTTTTTTTAATTCATGATTTCTGGAATTAATATTATTGTTATTATTATTAATTTTGTTATTTTTTGGTTTTTTATTTTTATCATCATTGTGTATTGAATTATATATTGTTTCTCTTATTGTATTTATATTTTCATTTTGAATTCTTAAAATATTATTACTTATATTTTCTTTTTTATTTCTTTTTGTTGATTGATTACTTCTATTTTTTTCTCCTACACTTGCATCTATTATTATTGATTCTTTTGATTTTATTCTTTTTTTAATATTTGATACATTTTTATTAAATTGACTTAGTTGACTTTCAGAAAAACTTTGGGAATCTTTTACTTTATTTATATAATTTTCATTTAAATTATTTTCAATTTGATTTTCATTATATTCTTCTTCATCCTCTTCATTTTCATTTTCTTCATTTTCATATTCATATATATCTTTTTCTGATTTTTCTTTTGATGTTCCAATTTTATTTTCTTTTATATCTTGAGTAATATTATTTGTTTTTGATGAAGTTTTTGAGGTAATTGATGTATTATTTTCTTTTGAATTTATATTGATTTCTTCATTTTCTTTTTTTATATTTTCATAATTTAATATTTCTTTATTTTCTTTTTTAATATTTTCATTTTTATAATTCTTTTTTATT
>JAEEGK010005095.1_pt1 | contig 31829 bp, 17 predicted proteins | sample 8958771 | NCBI WGS metagenome assembly JAEEGK01 (sample SAMN16246547, study PRJNA631951) | gut metagenome | biome: gut microbiome; feature: rumen; material: SC-attached | host: Bos | place: Iran: Karaj | collected 2018-10
CCCAATCCCCAATCCCCAATCCCCAATCCCCAATCCCCAAACCCCAATTTTTGATAGCAATTTTTTTTATATAAAATAATTAAAAATTAATAAATAAAATTAAATTAAATCAATAAATCTTTTATTTTTAATCTTTTTATTGATTTATTTTTTAATCATTTAATTCATATAATGGAATATTTAAAGAAGAAAACGAAGATAAAATTTGTGAATATCAAATTAAAAAAAACCTTAAAATTTACATTTATACATTTACAAAATATACATAATCTATTATAAGTAAAATTTATATAATTTTACTTAATTTAGCGTTTTTTTCCCATAATTAATGTATATATCATTTGAATAAGAAACAATATTTTTTTTCAAAATCAATATTTTATTAGTAGTAACTACCAATCATCTCAAATATCACAATCCTAATCTTTTTTATCATTTTTTATTTTTTTTTTTTTTTTTTAAAATTTTTTTTGATTAATTTCCTTGATTTAAATTAATAAAAATTTACTTAATCAAATTCTATTAACTTTAAAATATAAATAATATATAAAAAATCTATTCATCAAAAACATTATTTTTCGGTTGATGTTGATTTTTTATTTTTATATTTTTTTTATTATTTTGAATCATAGCATAATTCTTAACTTCATTTATCATATTTAAATCTGCCTCTTTTTCTTTAGTATTTATTTTTTGTTTCATTTTTTCTATTTTTGATTTCATCCAACATTTTTTCACATAAGGAATTATATATTGTTCTACTACAATACTAATTATAAAATTTAATATAGTTATTATCATAAGAATATATTTAAATTCAATGAATTTCAATGCATCAGGATTATCATCATCACTTTCTATATAATCTTTATAATCACCATCATCTGCATGTTTCATCATATCTTTTTGAGAACTATCAGGGAAAGCAACCATTTTTAAATATTCATAAACGAAAAAATCAACATGAAAAATTATATATTCAGAATAAATAGTTCCAATTATAACATAGAAGAATAATAACACATTAGTATATATTCTTTTTTTAAAAGGTTTACTGGTACAAAAAGCAACAGCAGTAATTAAAAATTGGAAAAAAGAAACATAAAAAATTGCTGTGTTTTCCACACAAGCAGGATTTGGGTCTTCAGTCATATCACCACAATAATCAATTTGTTCTGGAAATCGATAATACACTAGAAATAAAACTCCAAATTGAAATATACCAGCAATGAAAGTTTGACTTAAAATAGAAGAAAGAACAGGAAAAGATAATAAATCACCAATAGGTTGATGATAAGTTAATTTAGGATAAGCTTCAGTCAAAGGAATGAAAAAAGCAAGAGGAACAATAACGAAAATATCACTTGCCATAAATTGCCAATCACTTAAATAAGAACCATTACACATTAAAATACTTACAGAGATGAATTGAACCATAGAATAAAGCATCATATACTTAAATGTTTGAATAGAAGTAACTAAAGCAGCTTTCCCTTCTCGAAGCAGTTTGATAACGCAGCTGATGTCGGGAATTGTTGACGTGAAGGGAGCTGCAATGGAGGCTTCCTCTGTTGAGAGGGAAACACCCACATCAGCAGCCTTCAAAGCACCACAGTCATTAGCTCCATCTCCACACATGAGAACAGTGAATGATTCTTTCTGAAGAGATTCCACCAAAAGTGTTTTGTGTTCTGGTGTCATTCGAGCATATATAGAACAATATTTTAATAGGAGACGAAATACAAAATGAAATGTTTCATATTTTTGTATTAAAGAAATATCATTTGATTTATGATTTATTAATTCTAAATAACGATGATTTAAACGATATAATGTTTCAAATGTTGAACCTGTTACTGCGATTACTATTCCTTCTTGTTGTTCTTCATTAAATGGAACTTTTGATAAATCAACATGAATATTATCCTCAATTTCTTCCAAATAAGTAGTTGTATTTTCATTATTTTCAGTATTTTCTTTTTTTTCTTCCTCTTTTCTCTTTGGAGCAGGAACATAAATACTTTGTCTGAAATTTTCTCCAATCATTTCAGGAACTAAACAAGTTAAGTCAGTTACAGTAGTAGTCATATCAGGATTTTTAATTTCTTCCATCATCAATACATTACTAATATCTTCCTGTTTGAAATTTTCAATAGTATTCCATTGCAGAATTTGTTCTCCTTCTTTTATTTCATCTTTCAAAAATTCACAGGAGTAAACAACAGAATCAGAAGGAATTAAATTACTTTTTTTTCCAACACAAATTGCAGTTAAAATATTATCTCCAGTCGCCATTCTAATACGTAAATTAGCTTCTGATAAGATTTTCAATGATTCTGGAGTTGCTTCTTTTAATCTGTTATGAACTATTAATAGACCAAGGAAAGTTAAATTACTTTCTGCATAAGTTCTACTCATTTCTTGACATTGAACAAAATTCATTTTTATGATTTTACACCCAAGAGCTAAAACACGATAACCTTGAGAAGTGCATTTATTTAATTCCTCATTAAAATTTGGAGGAAGAGAATTTGGTTTGCATAATTCTTTTATTTTTTCTGGAGAACCTTTAACGAAACATTTGAAATAAGGTTCATTTACATTTTTTGTCAAAACTGACATTCTTTGTAATTTTGAGGAAAAATCGAATCTTTTAACAATTCCAATTTCATAATGTCCAGCAATAACTTTATCAATTTCATCATCATTTTCCAATCTATTAATTTTAGTATCTAAGTCTTCTTCCATTCCTGGTCGAACAAAAGTAGAAATCAATGCGTCAAAATTTTGTTTATTTTCTACATTTTCACTTAAAACCCAATTCACACCTTCGAACATTTTCACATCAATTGGGTCTCCAATTAATTTCCCATTCACTTTTGTAATTCCTTGACAACAAGCTAAGCATTCAACATATAATTGAGTTAATTCTTTTTTTTTATCTTTCCTACATTTTAAAGCAATTTTATCTTTATAATAATTAAAACTCTCATTTGACATTTCAAGAGCACTTCTTTTAAATTCTCCGAATTTCATAACATGATGACTTTTAATAGTCGATATTTCATTTGAGCCAACATTTCTTTCGGAACGAATAGGTAAGTAACCTTCTATATCTAAATGATCTTCAGTTAAAGTTCCAGTTTTATCAAAAACACACATATTAATTTTTCCAGCAAAATTCATTCTCTCTCTCTTAATACACATCATTCCATATTTCTTCAATCTGGAAATTGCAGTTGTAGTACCTATACTTAGACAAGCAGGGAGAGAAGGAGGAACTGTTGTAGTGAATAAATCTAATCCTCTTTCTAATAAAGTGTTAGGTAAATGATTATATTCATCCGAAAATCCTTCTTTCTTCAATCTAATAGCTCTTTTCACCATGAAAAATACACAAGGAATAAAAGCTACTAAAGTCATAACTGCCATGAAAGCAATATATTTATTTGAATCACTTTTAAATTTCAATTCTACTTCTTTAGGAAATAAAATAGATCTAATTAAATTTCCTTTAACTGTATTGAACCCTATATTATAAACTAATCCTAAAACAGGTTGATCTCCTTGTTGTCTTTTCTGCACAATTTTTGTTCCTGCAAAGAGAAAATATTGAGTATCTTCTTTATCATCAAAAGGTTTATTTACACTAGGTAAATGAGCTTTAACTATTGGTGTACTTTCTCCAGTTAACATAGCTTCATTGACAATAATGGCACCAGTCAACAAAAGACAATCACAAGGTAAAGCACTTTCATCTTCTGGAATTTCAAATATATCTCCTGGAACTAAAGTAGAACTTTGTACTTCTTGAATTTTTATTTCTCCATTCACATTCACATATTTTTTAATTGGAATTGAATATCTTGCCATATTCTTTATATTTTTCATTGAAGTATATGTTTCATAAGCACCAGTAAATAAGGAAAAAACTGACATTATTGCTATCACAGTTGCATATTTTTCATAATCTGTCAATGCCCAAAGGATAATTGAATATATCTGAAACAAATAAAAAGGATCTGCAAATTCTTCAAATAATAATTGAAAAAAAGAACCCATTTCTACTATTAAATCACATTCTCCATATAATATTCTATTATATTCTTCATCAATGTTAGTTAAGCCACTATTCATTTCATTTAGAAGTTCTTCTTTTGATAAGTGATTTAATGAAAAATTAAAACTTGTAAATTGTTTATTTTTCCTATTGTAAATATATGTAAATAATTTAAAAGTGAAAATAAAAGATTCTTGTACAAATTCTAATATTTCTTGTTTTATATTTTTATTACTTGATAAGGGAATTAAATTTCTTTTGATTTCTACAATATATAAATAACCATCTTTACAATAAATTCCTAAATAAAAAGAATCATTTAAACTTGTTTTTGTATAACCAATAATTTGAATATTTGGAAACCAATTAAAAAGTAAATTTATGATTCCAACAGTAAAAATATTTAAAAGAATTAGAATAAATATATCACATTTAGTTCTTTTTAAAGGAACAATATCATTTATTCTAAAATGTTCTTCACATAATTCATCAAATTTTTCAATATGATATTTTGCTAATGGATTATTTTCTTTATTTTCTTCTCCTTCAATTAGAAAATTTTCTTGTAATGTCGGAGTTTCATTTTGAAATTCTAAATCACTGCTGATTCCATTATTAGTTGACATTTTTATATATATGATATAATTTTTATTTTTCACTTATTAATCCCATTTCAAATTTTAAATGAATGAAATAATTTTTTTTTTAATTTATAAATACTTTTTTTTGAATTTTTTACTTTTTTATGTTTTTTGTTTGTCTTTGGTTAAATGAAAAAGATCTTATTTATATGGTTTTGTTAATTATTTAATCATTAGATTTTATTTTCGAAAATATGATTTTATTTTATTTATTTAAAAAATGATTTTTTGATTTCAATGAAATTATTTATTTTTTTTTCTTAAATAATAAAATCAAATAATAAAAAGGTTAATAAAAAACTATTTTCATTAAAAAATATATAATTCAAACAAATCATAATTCAATTAGATTGAATTAAAAAAATTTAATTCTATTATTTATACTTCAATTGAGTGAATTTCTTAAAATGCTTTTTCAGATAATAAATATTTTATTATTAAAGATTTATAATAAAAAATAATTTTTAAAATTGTCCTCTATCATCAATTTTTAATAAAAACACAAATAGTATTTGAGAAAGAGATTCTTTAGAATTCTATGATTGAATAAAAATTTTCAAGCATAATTGATATAATAAATTTTATTAAAATTTTTGATTTTGAATAATAATTAATTTATAATCATTTTTCATAAGAATTTTTTAAATCTGAAATCTATAAGATAAGTAATTAAAATTCATTATTTCACTAAAAATAACGATATAAAATCAATAAATCATAATCACACCTTTTTTAATATTTTTGATTTTTTTTAAAATTTAAATCTTTAATACTTTATCAATTTTCACACAAAAAAAGTAGAAAAATTGAATTAAATTAAAAGATATAAAAACCAATCAAAAAATAAAATCATTTAATGGAAGCAAATGTAGAACTCACAATGGTAAAAAGACCTAATTTAAATCCAGATGAGTTACCATATTTAAATGGAAGATCATCGGATATTTATGTCAATCTTTTCAAAATAAATTTGAAAAAAAATCTAGATATATTCCAATATCCATATGTTATTGACCCAGAATTAGATAATACAAATATGGTAATCAGAGATAAATTATTTAAAATTGCTGCTAAAAAAATAAAAAGAATTTATGGAGAATTTTTTCAAAGTGGTGATATGATTTATGCCACTAAAGAAATTAAAGAATTAAATGAAGTTACTGCTAAAATTTATAAAAGAGATGGTCCAATTGAATATAATATAAAAATTCAACCTTGTTCTAATTCTAGATCTTTAAAAAATGAAAATATTGAAAATGATGAATTTGCAAAACAAATCATTGAAATATTAATTAGAGAAATTTTATCAGCAAATCCAAATTTGGATTTATATAGAAATTTATTTGTGAACAAAAATTATAAAAAACCAATATCAACTGATAGAGTGAGTATTGATTTTTACCCTGGATTTACAACTAGTTTTGTTTATACTTCAAAAGGACCTTTTCTTAATGTGACATTAAAAAATAAAATATTATCCACAGATACAGTTTTAGATTATCTTAGAGAAAATAACTATAATCAAAAAAATAATCAAAAAAAAATAAAAGATTTATTAATTGGAAGATCATTTAAAGTAGGTTATGCAAAAAGAAATTATAGAATAGATGATATTTCTTTTGATAAATCTCCAAGAAATACAAAAATAAATAGAGATGGAAGATCAATATCTTTAATAGAATATTATAAAGAAGCACATGATATAACAATTAAAGTTGCAGATCAGCCTTTAATAGTGGTAATTAATGAAGATCAAGAAATATATTTCATTCCTGAATTATGTTATTTAGGAGGATTAGATGATAAAGCTGTTAAAGATGGTAAATTTATGAGAGAATTAGCAAATTATACTAAATTTAAACCCAATGAAAGAGTTAATAAAACGAATCAATTTTTAGATTTATTTAATAATAATGAACATAAAGTTTTTGAGAAAAAAAAAGATGATAAAGTTGAAAAAATAGAACAACCTTCATCAAAAGAAAAAGCAGAATTGTATGGAATTGAAATTCTACCAGCAGAAAGTAATTTCAAAGCATATTATATGTATTTACCTTCATTAAAGGCAGGAGGAGAGCAAAAAATAAAAATAAATGATAGAATATTTAATGTATATAATAAAATTCCAATGAAAAATTGGTTATGTTTATATGAAAAGCATAATTATAATGATGCCGATAATTTATTTAAAACATTATTGAAAGCTTCAAAAGGTTATGGATTAAATATATCTGAACCTGAATGGGTTGAAATGCCTGATAAAAGTAATCATCCAGATGATTGGACTGGAACTGTTGATGATTATATGAATAATGGTAATTATCAATTTGTATTATTTTTAATTGATAGAAATGATTATATTTATCCTGAATTAAAAAAACATTCTCTTGTTAAACAAGGTTATATTTCACAAGTTGTTAAAACTAATTCTTTAAGAAAAAATAGTATGAGTGTTTGTTCTAAAATATTATTACAATTAAATGCTAAATTAGATGGTGCTTCATATAGAATAGATTTTGATGATAAAATTAAAAATAGAAATTTAATGGTAATTGGTGTAGACTCTAGTCATTTTGGACATAATACTGGAGTAGCAATGGTAGCTACAATAGATTCAAATTTCACTAAATTTTATAATAGTGAAGAAGTTATTAAAGAAGAAAATAAAACTCAATTAGAATTTAAAGTATCTGTCTTTATAGAAAAAGCTTTGACTGAATTTTTCAAAGCTAATAAAAAATTACCATCAGGAATAATAATATATAGACAAGGAGTATCACTTCAACAAAAAGAATATTTAAAAAATGAAGTAAATGCAATAGATCAAAGATTAAAAGGTAAAGCAGATCAAAGTATATTATTAAAAGAAAAGTTACAAATACCATATTATTATATTTTAGTGAACACAAAAACAACATATAAATTTTTTGAAAAAAAACAAAAAAATTTTGATAATCCATCAGCAGGTCTTTTAGTATTTGATGGAGTGACAAATCCTCACTTTTATGAATTTTATATTCAACCTCAAGAAGTTACAGGAGGTTCAGCTACTCCAACTTGTTTTCATGTAGCATATGGTAATATGAATTCTCCTGAATTTATTCCAAAATTTACATTTGATTTATGTCATACATATGCTAATTGGCAAGGACCTGTTAGAATTCCTAATGTTATTAAAGCTGCAGAAAAATTATCTAAAATGACTTCTAAATATACTAAAGGTAGTTTAAATAAAAATTTAATAAAAGGACAAGCATATCTTTAAACTAAATTTAATCTAAATTATATCTATTTATGTTTTTTAAGATAACAATTATTTATTTATTCAAAATTATATATTATTAATGTTAATCCAATATTTAATTAAAAATTATTTTTGACATTTATTATTGATTTTCCTAATTGATTTGGATTTAAATGATGAGAAGAATTAGGATTAACCATTGAACTTCCTAAATTTAAATTAGGAATTTCAGGAACATTCCCAGAAATACTTTTTCTTGGTTTAAATCTTTTAGATGAAGTATCAATTAATTCATCATTTTCTTTATCTTTATCTTGATCTTTATTATTTTCTTCTTTTTCTTCTTCTTTATGTTTTTTATGTTTTTTCTTCTTTTTTTCTTTTTCTTCTTCTTCTTTTTTCTTAGCTTTCTTTTCATCTTCAAATATATCTCCAACCTCTTCTTTATACCAATCTTCAACATTTCTATTTAAAATTTCTATAATCATTAAAGTATCTTTCATATCTTCAGAAGTTAATTCATCTTCACTACAATTTTTTAAACTTTTCAAAGCATTATATAAAGCTTCTTTAGCATAGAAAAAAGAGTTAATTCTTTTATTTAAAACTTCATTTAAGAAAACAGAATAATTTAAAGATATATTTAATTTAGTTGGATTTAAGTCATCAAAATCTTTAACTATATCTTTAGCTTCATTATAAAAATGAAAAGCATTTTGTTTATTCACATATAATAAATTACCTTTGGATATTTCTGCCATATATCTATAATAATCACCTTTCATTTTTAAATATAAAGCCATAACTTCAGGTTCAATTTTTTTAGTGAGTAAATTTTCATTAATAATTCTAATAACATGTTCACATCTTTTTAAAATGATTTTTTCTTTTAAATCTTTAATTTCATTAATCATTCTTTTTCCAGTTTGTTCAGTAATTAATAATTTATTTAAATATAATAATCCACTTCTTAATTTTTCAATATATAAATAATTACAACCACAAAAAACTCTTCTTTGATCTCTAGTTAAAGGTTCTTCATTTAATATTGCCATTTCATCAGAGTATCTAACAGCTTCATCAGCATCATTTATTTTCATTGCTAAATTTGCTAAATAATATGCTTTATCCATTTGTGATTTTCTTGGATTTGCTATTTCATCATCTGAAATATTTTCTGAATTTGCTATTGAACTTGTCATATCTGATTCATTCACTTTTGAATCTTCTAATTTTGAATTATTTTCTTCTTCCTTTTTTTTTTCTAAATTTTCTTCTTTTTTCTTCTTTATTATTGATCTATTTGATTTTTCTTCTGATTTTAACTCTGATTTGTCTTTATCATCTATTAATTGACCTGTTGTTGTTAAATTTATTTTCTCTGTTTGCTTTTGAGATTCAACTTTTGAATCTTCACTTTTCTTTTTTTTTGAAATTTTTGATTCTTCTGAACTCATTAGTTTTAAATCTGACGAATTTTCATTATTTTTTATCACCGTACTTTTTAAATTCATTTGGGATGAACCTACTTTTTTCATTTTTTTTTCTTTTTGCTCTGATCCTTTTAATTTTAAATTATTTTCCTCATTTGAAATTGATTTTATTGAAAATATTTTTTATGTATTTTTACAAAAATTTTAATTATTTTACTGAATTTTATAAATTTTATATAATAATATTTATTTCGCTTTTATTTTTTCAGGTTTCATATAATTATTAAATTATGAATTGGTCATTGAATGAAGAAAATTTAAAAAAATGATTAATATAAATATTCTGAATATATATATAAGAAAAACTAATTTATAATTAATTATTAATTAATCTAAAATTATTATCTATACTTTTACTCTCATATAAATTGATTAAGAAACGCATATAACATTCATTTTCTGCACTTTGTTTATCATTATGAAAAAAAGATTTAAAATTTATTTCTTTATATCCAGTTCCTTGTATTGTCATATCACATTTAAATTTTAAATTTTTTTCTTCAAAATTTTTTTTAACAGTAAATCTTATATTTATGTTTTCAAATGCAGAAATTATTTCATTATATATTTGACTAACATTTTTTAAAGTTAGTTTTGCTTGAGTTTCAGGTCGATAAAAAAAATATTTAAAATTTTGAAATTTTTCTTTTATATAATTTAATGATTTAAAATCACAACAAATACTATTGTCAAATTTATTTATCAATTCTTTGTTTATATTTATATAATTATCAATAATATCAAAAGTTTTGCTTTTGTTTTTTGTAAAAATTAAAAGTTTTGAATTTTCCTTATTACTTTTATCTTTAAAAGAGATATAATTTTTTGTATTTGAACAATCAGAATATATTATTATATAATTAAAATTTTTTAAATTTGATGGATCTTCAATATTATTAGTTGTAATTAAAATAGAAATTTTATTTGTAGAATAATCATTTACAATATTTTCTGTTTCTTTAAAAGAGTTTGATGGATTAAATACCAGTGGGGAAAATTCATGATTTAATCCAACAATTGATGAAGCTTTAAAGTTATTTTTTATTAATCTTATCTCTAAAATTTTTGCTATTATTCTTTTTGAAACAAAAATTAATGATTTTTTTGTATCATTTAAATGCTCATTTAATTTTCTAAATTTATAGCTTTCATATACACATTTCTTTTTAATAAGAAGATCAATCCCTTTTATCATTCTTGATAAAATATTTATTATTTTATTTTTTTCAGGTTCACCTATGATTACTTTTTCTTTATTAACTTCCTCATTATATTTTTGTAAATATAATTTAAAAAATTCATTTAATGAGTGAATATCTAAGTTTTCAAAAATTAAAAAAATATGTGTTTCAATTTTTTCATATGCTTTATATATAGGTGAAATATCCCAATTTATAGATAAATCCTTTTTATTTATACATTTTATTTTCACAAATTCATCAAAATCTTTTGCAAAAAAAAGTTTATTTAAATATTGAAAATATTCTTTAACTAATTCTTTTTTCTTCTCTTCATTTAAATTCTCATTGGAATATAAAATATAATTATCTAAACATAATTCAATAAATGGTTGAAAAAAAATTTTTAATAAAGCATTAAATAAATTCCTATATTTATTATCATTTGTATTATCTGTATATTCTATAAATTCATTATCACTTAAAAAAATATTTTGATTATTATAATCTAAACTTTGTTTATCCATTATAATTTGCGAATCCATATTTTCACATAAATTTTTCATTTCATTCATTAAGCTTTGACTAATATTATTTAAGTAAATTTTTGTAAAAGGGAAAGAAGTAAATCCATAAACTTTAGGTAATCTGTTTCTTAATGATTCTCCATTTGTTAAATAAAATAAATAAAACTCTGTCAGAATTAAATTATATGGATGATTACCAACACAATTATGACATTCATCAAATATTATAAGATTTAAATCAAAAATTGTTATAAAGCCTATTGATAATAATTTATATAATACATCTGAATTTGAAATAAAAACATCTGTTTTTTTGAAATATTCTCTAAATTCATTATAATTATTTTTTATTTTTTTACCCTTTTTACCTTGTAAATATGATGTTTCTAAATTATTTAGTTTTATAAATTCAATGAATTCTTTACTCAATTTATTATCAAATGTTAAAATAATAATTTTTGAATTTTGATAAAAATTCAGTAAACTTTGAATAATAGAAATTTTCAAAATTTCATTATTTGTGCATAAAATAGAATTTTTAGATTCCATATTTTTTAGAATAATATCTTTATTATCAAATGTTTTTATTTTTATGTTGGAAAAAGAAAGACTTAAATCTGAAATATTATTTGTATTAGAAATATTTGTTGAAACTGTATTATCGATATTTTGTTGGTCAAAAATTATTTTTTCATCATCAGAACTTTCATCATCTTCATCGCTTCTTATTCTTCTTTTCTTTCTCATTTATAAAAAAAATATAAATTAATTTAATTATTTTTTGAACTTTATTTCATAATTATTATTCATATAAAAATTAATAATTTTATATTATTTTATAAAAAAATATATCCCATAAAATAATATAAGAAAAAAGATTACCTATTTACAAGATTTACTAATATTTATTGCTTTATTTAAATGATTCAATAAATTATTTTCTTTAATTTTTTTTTCTATATCTGCTTTTTTAAAAGGAGGATGTTTAACTATTGTTTTATCTTTAATTTTTAATAATTTATCTCCTTGTTTAACTTTATATAAAACCATATCTGGATAAGAATAATCAACAATATTTTTCATAAATTTAACTTTACCAACTAATTCTTTAATTCTTGTATCAGAAAATGTTGGACCACTAAAATGTTTAATTTTTTCTCCTTTTTCAAGTAATTTTATATTTCTTTTAATTAATCTTTGTTCATATGCTTCTTCACTATCAGCATAATCAATGTTTATTTTATTATTAACATATTTCTTTTGATCTCTTTTAAATTTTTTTTTCTTTTCTGCAAAATAATAAAATATTCTTTTATATAAATTCATTTCTCTAGATTCAACACTTAAAGGAGATCTCACTTTAGTAAAAGGAATGAAATTATTTTTTCTTTTTTCAGGTTTTAATTTAGGTAAATTAGGTAAACTTGAACTAACACATGTAGTTTCAGATAAAGAATCAACTAATCTATGAATTGGTTTAATAATATTTAAATTTAATTTTTTTTTAAATTTAATAAGTTTATTTTCATTTTTTTTAACATCAACTCCTATTAAAATTGATATATTTTCTGGTCGATAACTATCGGAAGACATAAATAATGTATTTGTTCTATTATCAAAATCATCAGACATTGACCTTAAATGTTGTCTTGATTTTGGATGTTGCTTTCTAAATGTATTGTATGTAGTTTTAAATTCCATTTTTACTTAATTTATTTCTTTTTTAAAATTATTATTTATAAATTATTTCTAAAATACATTCACTAACACTTAAATTATTTAAAACCTAAATAAAAATTTCTATTTTTTTATCTAATTTATTTTATTTTTTTAAATAATATTTTATTGATATTTTTAATTAGGATTAACCCACATTTTAACGACTGCATAAATATCCAAAAGTAAATTTTGATACATATTTAAAGCATTATTTTTACATCTTAAACTAAATCTAAATTCTTCATTCATAGAAGGAAGAAAAGATGCTTGAAATAGAATAGGAATAGAAGTATTTTTTCCATTGAAAATAGAACAACCTTCAATTTCATGGAAATTAAATCTATCTTCAGGAGCAAAAACTTTAAAATTTAAATTTTGCATCAACATACCAAATTTCTTTAAAAAATCCATTATACTTCTTCCAGAATTTGCCATTGGATTATACATTATAGAATCTAATCTACCATAATTATCATCTGTTGAATTAGTATATTCATACCATAAAGGAGTATAATTTTCAACTGTTGTTTCATATGGTTCTAAAAATTTAGTTACTAATAATGGAATTGAAAATTGAACTTCTATATTTTTTATTCCTAAATTACATTTTAAATTTATTAATGGTGGTTCTTCAAACATTTCATTTATTTGAACTTTCATCATTAATTGAGGTACATTATCATATTTAACTTTACTTATTGATATCATTAATTTATCATTTGAAGTATAATTTAATAATGTAAATTCTATATTTTCTACTTTTTCATTTCCTGATGAAAATGGAGTAAATGCAAATATAAAACCTAATATTCCTTTATCTAGTCTTTTTATCATTAAACTTACTTTAATTGTATTTGGATCACTATATATTATTCCACTTTGAGAATTTCCACTTGTTAAAAGTGATTTGAACATATCAAAATTATTTATTGAATTTCTGTCTATTAAAATTGCATTTTGAGGAAATTTATTTATTCTAGATGCAAAACCATTTGGATCTTTTTTATATAATTCACTATTAATAAATGGATTTTCACTTGGATTTATATTACTTTGATTTGTAAGTAAATTACTTGCATTATTAATATTACCTTCACTTAAATTATTACTATTATTTTGTTTATTCATATTTTGATTGTTAATGTTTTGTTTATTTGAATAAAGAGCATTTCCACTTTTTTGTAATTTTCTCATTAACATTGAATTATTGAAAAATGAAGATGGATAAAGAGGCATTCTACCAAAAACTTTTTGTCTAATTTCAGTCATATTTGGAATTTCAGAATCTTCTCCATCTAATTTACTTAATATAATATATTCAATTGATCTTTGTTGTAATTCAGTATCCCAACTTTCTAAATATTGTTCAAATCTAGGAATAGCATATTCTCTGAAATTAGTGTCATAAGTAGTAAATTTCATCATTGTATCTAAAATACAATTTATTGTTAAATTGTTACAATTTGGTGTATGTTTCCATAATAAATCAGCTTGTTTTTCTAAAGTCATAACTTCAAATTCAGGATTATTATTATTATTTTGACTTTCAATTTCACTTTTTTTAAATTCTAAAAATCCAAATTCACCTAAAATTAAAGAAGATAATCTAACAACACTTTCAAAAGCATAATCTTTTTTAAGTAAATTAATGCATTTATCACAAGCATGAATTTGTATTTGTTGATCAGCTTCTTTACCTTCAAATCCAATAACAATTTGAACTATTCTAAATATTATATCATCAGAAACAAAATCACCAGCAACTTCTAACATTTTAATACATACATCTATATACCACAAAAAATCTGTTGCATATTTTTCTGATAAAATTGCTATTTTTAATGTTATATCTTCTTTTAATTGAGGTTCATCTTCTTTTAAATATATTAATAATTCTTTACAAATCATTTTAACACTTTCTTGAGTGCAAGTTAAAAATAATAAATCTAAAGCTCTTCTTCTAATTGAAACATCATTATCTCTTAAACTTTGTAATATTATATTACTATGATCTTTTAATATTTTATTTCCATTTGAATATTTACTTAATTTTGCCATTCCATCTAAAGATAGATATTTTGTATTAATATCTGTATTTGGAAATCTTTTTACATCATCCATTAAAAATGAACCTAAAATACTAACATAAGTATCAAATACTTTAAAATGCATTTTTAAATTATAATGATCAATAACATTAACTATTTCAAAAAATATACAATATTCAGCATAATATCTTTGAAATCTTTTATATTCAGTGACAATAGTTTTAGATTTCTTACCAAAATAATCAATATATTCTTTTAAATTATTTAAAGAAGTATCGTCTAATATATTAGGATCACATAATTCTAATATTTTCAAAATTTTAATTTGTAACCAAGGACTTTTAATATGATAATAAATATATTCATCAGGACAATCTCGTTTTTTTTCAATAAAAGAATGTAAAATATCATTTAATAATCTCATAATAACTTTTTCATAACCAGAACTACCAAACATAAGAACACAATTATAAACAAGAGTAGCAACAGAAAGTAGCCATTCAAAATTACTCATATCCACCATTTTATATAAACTACCGGCTAATTTTCCAGGTTCATGTAAATCTTTTTTCATTTTAAAAATTTTTACCAAAGTAATTAAAGCTTTTTTAATAATATAAGGTTGTCTTTCTTGATATTTAGTAATAATAGTAAAAACACTTTCTGATATTGCATCTATTAATTCCATATTATTTAAATTACATGCTAAAGTTAATGCCATTGATTGAGAAAATGTATTTCTATTAAATAAATCATTTCTAATTGAATTTATCATTATTCCTATTTCACTTGTGTTTTCTTTAAATAATATACTCATTGCTATATATCCTGCCATTTTTTCACTGTATTTTACACTTGTTATTAAATCACAACAATAATTATGTCCAAAATCTATTTTGTAACCTAAGATATATATGTATAATAACTTCCAGATACATTTCTTTTTCTCATATCCTGTTAATGTTCCTGATGAATTTAGTTTTTTACGTATTTTATCTAATTCTTTATCTACTCTTTTTGATTCGGATTCTTTTGTTTGACATTCTCTTATATCATTTATAAATATTTGAAGACCTTTTATTATGTTATAGTTTTGGTTAGGAGCTATATTCATAAAATTAAAATTAATATATTAAATAATTATTAATGTTTAATTTAATTTTTAATTTTAATGAAGAAACATGTTTTAAATGTTTTTTAAAAAATTATTTTTTTCACAAATGAAAAACCTTTTTTTTAAATATTAAAGATTTTAAAAACTAATAATTACATTTAATTATTTAATAGAAGAGATTTTAGGTTTATTAATTTTTTTACAATTTCCTCTCATTAACATAAATTTATCAAAAGATTGATCGCTAGTAACATAATAATTAGCCAATTCAAATAATTTAGAATCAGAAATAGTTTGAAGGGAAACATGACTACTTTTTCTACTTATATTATTATTATTATTATTATTAATAATACATTCATTAACAACATTTTGTGAAATTTCTAAATTCCTAGATGAGTTCAATTTTTTTTCAATGTCATCATAATTTTGAGTGGTTAATTTTTTAAAACTTTCACCAGATAAATCTAAATAAATATTATTATTCATATTTTGACTACTATTAATTCTTTGATTTCTTCTTGAATTTCTCTCATGTGTATTTTGAGAATCATATCTTGGAGAAAGAAAATTAGTACTTTTACTAGAATTACTTTGAGGAATATTTATTTTTGAAGGATATAATGTATTATATGGTATTTTCCCTGATTTAAAAGTATAAAAATATTCTTTTGTTTTTTTTTGATTATTATTATTCTTTTTTTTTTCTTTTTTACTTTGTAAACTATCAAATAAGTTTAAATTTGATAATTGCTCTGTTCTGCTTTGTTTTTCTGATATATAATTTGTTCCTTTATCACATATATTTGTAGATGAAGAATTTTCTATATTAGATCTTTGACTTCTTTTATGTAAATTTAATATAGTATTTTTTCCTTTGTTATTATTATGATAATCTGTTTTTTCTCTATGTAAACGAGAAGAAAATAAAACTGATAAATTATCTATATTTGGAGATGAAAAACTATTCAAAGAATTATAATCACTAAAATTAATTAATAAGTTATTATTACTTGGAGCAATTTTTCTTTTAATCATATTTGGTTTATTAGTTCTTCTTTTATTATTGTTTTTATTATATATTGATAATGATGATGGCTTGTTTCCTTTAAATCCAAAATTATTTGTTCTTATATAAATCGGACTTTCTCTTGTTGTATTTATTCTTTGTTTATTTAATTTCATGAAATAATTATTTGGAGTATTTGATTTACTTATGGTATTAAATTTATTTTTATTTTTTGAGATAGATTCTTTATTTGAACAAAAACTTTTTCTATTCATTATGGAATTATTGCTAAAAGATTGTGTATGATCTAAGGAAAAACCATTTCTAAAATGATATTGATAAGGATAATTAGTTTGATTGTAATACTCATAATTTTCATTATTATCATTTTCTTTGTTTGATAAAGATATTAAATTATAATATTTTTTCTTTGGATAATTAATAATAACATTATTATTTATTCTTGGAGAAAAAGGATATTTTTTAGCTTCTTCTATATCATATCTTTGATTTAATTGATTTTTTCTATTTAGTAAATCTCTATATTCTTCATATAACTTTTCATATACACCAGTTCTTCTAATAGGAATATTAATTTTTCTATAAATAGATTGAGAATGAGAATGAAATTTTCTTAATCTTAATTTGCAAACTTTATATCTATATTTTAAAAAATATTTTAATTTTAATTTTCTGAGTGATCTTTTGTAAATTAGAAATAACTTATTTATAATTCTTATTACTTTTCTATTATCATTTGCTATAAATTTTGCAAGAATATTATCCGCAAAAACTAAATGTATTAAATTATATTTTACCTTTTGATTTAAAAAGATTATTTCTCATTTGAAAAATTAAAAACTTAGATACACCATCAACTAAAATATTTGGCGCAATATTAGTTCTTTCAATATCTTTGTATTGATTGGGGAAAGGAATACCCTATATATAAATAAATTAATTTGTTATACATTTTCTTGAAGGTAACTTAAAAATTTATATCCTGAGGAAGTTTTCATTTTACTTTAAAATTATATTTAAATTTTTTATTAAATTAAATGAAAAAAGATTATTATATATATTTAATTATTAATTAATTATTTTAAGAAAAAAAAAATTATATTTTTATTAAAACAATATTAAATTAATTTAAAAATAATGAATGATGATCAAACAAATGTTACTTCAAATAATGAAACACATAATGATATTTCAATTAATAATACTGAATCAAATGAAAATGAATTAAATTTAATTGATCAACCAATTGAAATTAAAGAAGTTGTATTAAATAGGAAAATAATTTTGGATTCAGTAAAATTATATAAATCTTTAGAAGAAAATTATACTTCTAAAAAAGAAAATATAGAAAATTTAACTGAAGAAGAAGAAGAAAAATTATTAATGGAATCTGAAGTTTTTTTAATTCAATTAAAAAGAATAGAAAAAATAGATAATTTAAATAAATATGTAAATTTAAAAGAATTATATCTTAATAAAAATTATATTACTGAAATAAGAGGATTAGATAATTTAATAAATCTTCAAGTTTTAAATTTAAGTTCAAATATAATAGAAAAAATAGAGAATATTAAACATTTAAAAAATTTAGAAATTTTAGACTTAACAAATAACAATATAAAAAATTTTGAAATTAAAGAAATACCTGAAAATATAATTTTTATTTATTGTTATTATAATCCTTTTTTTGATAAATTTGAAAAATTAGATTATTTTAAATATCGTTCTCAATTAATAATTAATTGTGAAAAAATTGAAAGAATAGATAAATTAGATATTAAAGATAGAGAAAGATTACTTTTAATAGAAGAAAGTAATGTTAAAAGTAAAAATCAATTTTCTTTAAAATCACTTGAATATATATATAATCATTATTTATCATTTAAAAAAGCATCAGAAGAATTAAATGAAAAAAAAATAGAAGAAAAAAAAGAAAGTGAAAAAAATAATGAAGAAGAAGAAGATGAAAAAGAAGTAGATAAAGAAAAAGAAGAATTAAATATTGATACAAAAACAACTTTATCTCATATTCAAGAATTAGAAAAAAAAACAAATGAATTTTTCAAAAATTCACTTTTAAAATTAGTTGAAACAAATGATGTTTATGCAAAAAGAAATAAAGAAAATAAAAAAAAATTTACTGAAAGTGATTCAGTTAAAGAATTAAAAAAGCAAATAAATATATTAAATGAAAAATTTAAACAAAAAACTTTTTTAGATCCTAAAATTAAAGAAGCTTTCCAAAAAAAGATTAATGATGCTATTAATTTTCAACAAAAAATTACTAATGCTGAAAATTTAGCTAAAGATGTTATTGAAAGATTAACTGATACTTCAAAATCAAAAGCTCTTTCTAAAAAATTAGATGTTATTCAAGAAGACAAAAATGAATTGAAAGAAACTTTAAAAAAAGAAATTGAAAAGCCAATTGAAAAAAAAATAGAAAAAAAAGAAGATAAATTTGTTGAAAAAAAATTAGATAAAGAAGAAAATGAAAAAGTTTCTTTAGATGATAAAACAAAGAATCCAAAAGTAAAAACAGAAAAATTAAATAATAATCCATTATTATCAGATTCTGATTTAGAAGACGAAGATTAAAAAATAAATTTAAAAAATAATATAATTAAAAAATAAATAAATAAATAAAATAAATTAAATTTAAAAAAAAATGGAAATGGAATCTTATAAAGATTCAGAATCTAATAATAAAATATTATATATTGGTTTTAACCAAGATGATTCAGCTTTTTCAATAGGAACAGAATATGGTTTTCAAATATATAATTCATGTCCATTTAAATTAATAATACAAAGGAGTAGAACAATAAAAATATTTAAAAATTATAGATTTAAATGGAGGAATAGGATTAATTGAAATGTTATATAAAACAAATATTTTAGCTTTAGTAGGTGGAGGAAAAAATCCAAAATTTCCTTTAAATAAAGTAATTATATGGGATGATCAACAAGGAAAACAAATATGTGAATTAAGATTTAAAACATTAATAAAAAATGTAAAATTAAAAAAAGATATTATTATAGTAATATGTCAAAATAAAATTTATGCATATAAATTAAATTCATTAGAATTATTAACAGAACCTTTAGAAACATATGATAATCCAAAAGGAATAATTGCTTTATCAACAATAGAAAATAAAACTATTATTGCATATCCTTTTTATAGAACTCAAGGTTATATTCAAATCAAATCTTTTGAAGAAAAATTTAATTATTTAATTATTAATGCTCATGATTCAAAAATATCTTTTTTGGCTATGAATAAAATAGGAACTTTATTAGCAAGTTGTTCTGAAAAAGGAACTTTAATAAGAATATTTAAAATAGATAATGGTGAATTTATTCAAGAATTAAGAAGAGGAAGTGATCATGCAATAATTAATTCTCTTTCTTTTGATCCTCAAAGTAATTTTATTGTTTGTAATAGTAATAAAAAAACTATTCATATTTTTTCTTTAAGAACTTCAAATAAATATTTTAAAGACAATAAAAAAGAAAATGAAAAAGAAAAAGATGAATTTTATAAGAAAAAATGTAATGATGAAGAACCTAAAAATCCTAAAAGTATTTTAGGTACACTAGGAAAATTATTTAAATTTAAAGATTGGTATTTTAATTCAGAATGGTCTTTTGCTCAATATAGAATTAATGATATTAATAGTATTTGTCATTTTGGAACTAATAAAACTATTATTGTTGTCACTAATAATGGGAAATATTATCAAGCTATGTTTGATCCTAGTTTAGGAGGTGAATGTATTCCTATTAAAAATATTACTTTAAATATATAATAATATGTATAATAATTTAAATTTAAAAATTTTACCTCTCGTTTTAATTTTTATCTGAAAAAAATTAAATGAATGAAAAAATGGATGAAGGCATAGAATTATCTTCAAAAATATCAAATGAAAGAAGTGAAAGATTATTAAATAAAAATAATTCAAATGGAGATGAGAAAAAAAAAATAATAGAAAATATATTAAGTCAAGATTCAAAAATAAAAAGACTAACAGGTAAAAATACATATTTTGATCTATCAAATATAAATGCATCAACAGAGCAAAAAACATATGCAGTAAATATAAATAAAAGAGATTATGATAATAATTTTTATATTAATAATATTGATCAATCAATTGCTTATGTTATTCCTTATAAAAAAAAATGTCCTTTAATAATTTTTATTTTTTTAGGAATTCCTTATTTAATTACTTTATTTTCTAATAAAAAATATGTAGAATATAGAGGAATACCTTGTCATTTTGATGAGGCTGAATTTTATTTAATTATTGATGGTTATGGAAATTATCATATTTGTCATTTTACTAAAAAATATTTTGATATTCATTTTTCTAATGATAATTTTTTTAATAAATTTAAAAAAAATATTCCTACTTTATTTTCTAATATTGAATTTAGTGAAAAAAGAGTTCAATATCATGAAATAAATTATGAGTATAATACATATTTTTGTTATTTCAAAAAAACAAATGAATTAAATAATAATAAAGATAATGATTTAATAAGAAACAATATAAAATATTTTCCTAATAAAAATCATTGTTTCGAATCTCCAGTATTTTTTTTAGGAAATGTAGAAAATAAAGAAATATATAATATTTTTATGAATAATTTTTTAACACAAGAAGAAATAAATTTCCAAAGAGCAATATATAAAGAAAATAAATTATCATTAAAAGTGTTAAATTACATTTCAATTTTATTAAGTAACTTATGTCAATTTTTTTCAATATATCCAATATTAGGAATGATATTTTGGTTTTACCAAGGATATTATTTTGTTTATGTAGTATTAATATCATTTATAACGATAATATTAATAACTTCATATCAAAAATATATAAACAAAAAAAGTATAGTAGATTTATCATTAAAAAAAAAAGAATTAATATCAATAATTAAAGGAAAAAATATAGAAACAAAAATAAATTATGAAGATATAGTTCCAGGCCAAATAATAAAATTAAAAGAAGGAGATATTTTACCTTGTGATTGTTTATTATTAGAAGGTTTTTGTTCTGTTGTTGAAGCAAGTTTAACTGGTGAAAGTTCTTCAGTTATGAAATACAGATTATCTAATAATCATAAGATATTTAAATATAATGAGAATCAAAAATCTTTTTTATTTTGTGGTACTAAAATTGAAAAAGCTTTTCCTGAAGAATTAATTGCTTTAGTTGTTGGAATTGGATTTAATACTCAAAGAGGTAATTTAATTCAAAGTGTTTTATTTCCTAAAAAATCTAATTTTAATTTTTATAGAGAAAATATCAATTTTTTTATAATTTCTTTTTTTTGGCTTTTAATATCTTTAGGAATTATAATTTACTATTATAAAACAAATGGAAATTTTTATAAATATTCAAAAATGTTTATAGATACTGTTTTTATTTTATTTCCTCCTACATTACCTATATCTTTAACAGTAGGAACTTTTTATTATCAATATAATTTAAAGAAAAAAAAAATTTCTTGTTCTGATGAATATAAATTAATTGCAGCTGGAAGAGTAAATAAAATTATAATGGATAAAACAGGAACTTTAACAAAAGAAGATTTAGAATTATATGGTTATATAGCTACAATAAGGAAAAATAAAAAAGAAATATATTTTGATTCTCTTGAAAAAAATACTAAATTATATTTATCTTTCCTTTGTGATTATTATAAAAATGAATTTCATAAAAGAACTGAATTTTCAAATTATGAAAAGTCAAATGATGATGAAGATAATTCAATGACTTATTTTTTAGAATGTTTATCAACATGTCATTCAATAACAAAAATAAATAATGAGCCAAAAGGAAATTCAATAGATATGAAAATATTTGAAAATTTAAAATGGAATTATGAACCAATAGATAAAAATCATTTATTTTCTGATAATGATCAATTTGAAATGAGACCAAAAAAATATTTTCAAATAACAGAAGAACAATTTTTTACTCATACTAAAAATGTAGATTATAGTAAATTTAATGAAGAATTAAATTCATATAAATTAATAGTAATATTAAGATGTCCTTTTGATAGTAGACATCAATCAATGAGTGTTATAGTTAAAAATAATTTTGATAATACTATTAGATTATATATGAAAGGTGCTCCTGAAAAAATAGCAAATTTATGTAAAGATGAAACTAAACCTGATAATTTTAATTATATTCATAAATTATATACTTTACAAGGTTTTAGAGTTTTAGCTTGTGCTACTAAATTAATTTCTAAAAGTTCTGAAAATGAAGATCAAATATTACTTGATGAGAAATATAAATATTATAATGCTAAAGATATGACTTTTTTAGGTTTTATTATTTTTCAAAATAGATTAAAAAAAAATACTAAGAATGTTTTAAGAAATTTAGCTAAATTAGGTTTGTTTCCTATAATTTCAACAGGAGATAATGCATTTACATCAATAAGTGTTGTTAAAGAATGTAATGTAATAGAACCGAATTCAAAATTTTGTATAATGGATATTAATAATGAAAAAGAAGATAAAAAACATAAAAGAATGTTTTTTAAAAAAAAACCATCTTTAAATCAAAATATTCAAATATTAAAATGTTCTATTGAAGATATAAGTGCAAAAAAATTAAAAAATAAAGAAATAAAAGATTTTGATGTTATATTAAATACTTCAAAGGATAATTTAAATTTAGAAAAGAAAACTTTAGAAAAATCGAACTCTAAATTAATATCAATAACTGAATTAAATAACATAATAAGTAAATCAAAGATGAAATTATGTATTCATAGTAGAGTATTTGACTTAATATTTTTTAGAGCAGGAAAAATAGAGAAAAATGAAAAGAAAGAAAATGAGGATTTAACAACATTACGTGATTTAATAGTTAAAAATGCAATATTATTTTTTAGAATGTCTCCAAGTGATAAATCTAAATTAATTCAATTATATAAAAAGCAGAATAAAAATAATATAGTAGCAATGTGTGGTGATGGAGCAAATGATTGTTCTGCTTTAATTTCAGCTGATGTTGGAATTTCATTAAAAACAGGAGAAAATATGGTAATGACTTCTCATTTAATGGCAAAAACTAAATCTATTACTGTTGTTAATGATATTATTAAAATTGGAAGAACTTCCTTTGAAAATTCTACTATTTTATTAAAAATTATATTATTATATTCTGAAGTTATGACTACTTATAAATTATTACTTTCTTATAATAAAGATGATATGACTGATAATCAATATTTTTTTATTGATTGTCTTATTATTTTCTTTGGTTGTTGTTTAATTAGTGTTAGTTTACCTAATTTTAAAGTTGATGGAAAAGATTATTCTAATGTTACTAATAATAATAAATTCTTGTTTTCTGTCTTAGGACATTCTATTTTTCAAATTTCTTTAATTTTTATTTATTTTTATTTTATTTTAGATAATAATTTTTATGAATATTATGAAAATTTACCGAATTTTGATGTTAAAGATAATAATATTTCTTTTAAAAATTCTTATTGCTTTATTCTTGCTTGTTTTCAAAATTTTTCTTTTGTTTTTGTTTTTAATTATTTTTCTGTACAAAAAGAAAAAATTTATAAAAACAGAATTTTAACTCTTTATCTAATTATTGTTCTTTTAATAATAACACAAATAATTTCAATAGATATATTTAAAGTTTCGAAATTTGATTTAGGAAAACATTTAGTTCGCTTTATTCCTTTAGGTTATATAAATAATTCTTCTGAAAAAAGTAGAATAATTGTTTTTATTTTTGGTTGTTTATCTTTTATTTATACTATGATTTGGGAATCGATTTCTTTTTATTGTTTTAATGATAAATATAGTATTTGTTCAAATATTTATAAAGAATATAATAATGAACCTGATAATAATAATAATGATGATGAAAATAACACCAATGATATTAATATTAATAAAAATAATAATGAAGATGAAGATAATTTTTTTAGCTCTGATACTGAAACTTAAATGTATTATATTTTATTTATTTTTGTATTTTTTTTAATTTAATTTTATTTTTATACAAAAAAAAAAATAATAAACTAAAATTTTAATGTTAGAAATTCAAGAAAAAGATTTAGAATACCCAAAGTTAAAATCAGTTAAAAAACAAATAGTAGGGAATTACCGTATAGAAAAAACAATAGGAGAAGGAACATTTGGTAAAGTAAAATTAGGAATTCATATTCCAACAGAAGAACAAGTTGCTATTAAAATATTAGAAAAAGACAAAATACAAGACAGAGAAGATTTAGAGAGAATATCTCGAGAAATAAATTTTTTAAAAAGATTAAATCATCCAAACATAATAAAAATATATGACATAATAGAAAATTCTAGAAATTTTTATATAATAATGGAATTAGCAAGCAATGGAGAATTATTTAAATATATAGTAAAAAAGAAAAAATTAGAAGAAACAGAAGCATCATATTTTTATTATCAATTAATATTAGGTTTAGAAGCAATACATAAAAAGAAAATAGTTCACAGAGATATTAAACCAGAAAATTTATTATTAAAAGATAATAATATATTAACAATAATTGATTTTGGATTAAGTAATAAATATAAAAAAAATCAATTATTAAAAACTTCATGTGGAAGTCCTTGTTATGCAGCTCCAGAAATGATTTTAGGAAGAAAATATCATGGATTATTAGTTGATATTTGGTCAAGTGGAATTGTTTTATATGCTATGGTCTGTGGTTATTTACCTTTTGAAGATAAAAATAATGATAAATTATATAAAAAAATTTTAAATGGAAAATTTGAATTACCTTCTAGATTAAGTAATGATTGTAAAGATTTAATTAAAAAAATTCTTACTGTTAATCCTAAAAAAAGAATTGGAATTGATGGAATAAAAAAACATCCTTTTTTAAATAAAGCTGTTTGTTGTTATCATATAGATGATATTTTAAATAGAATTGAAAAAGGAAAATATTGTGAAGTTGTGATTGAAAGAATGTTAAATATGACTGAATTTAATTTTACTAGAGAAAATATTATTTATAATTTAGATAATAATAAACATAATAATATTACTACTACTTATGAATTATTATTAAAAAGATATAAAATGGAAATTACTTCTGCAAGAAGTGGATTAAATAGTATTACTTCTGCAAGTTCTATTGGAAATAATTCTATTTTGAAAAATAATTCAAATGGAATTAAAATTAATTTAAAGAAAGAAGAAATTAATATTATTATTTATAAAAATTCAAATGAATCTAATTCTAATAATAAATTATCTAAAAGTTATAGAGGAAAAAATTCTTCTTTGAATAATAAAAAAAGATATAGAAATACTTTTAATGGAAATTCAATTAATAAAACTATTGATTCTAATAATTCTAATTTAAGTAATAAAAATGGTTTTGGGAGTTCTTTAGATATTAAAAAAGTAATTAAAAAAAATAAAATTGACTCTAATATTATTATTGGAATTCCTAAATTAGTTCCAATAAATAAGCAAATATTTAATATGAAAAATAAATTTAGTAAAAAAAAATTAAAATCAAATCTCCCTTTGAATGAATATTATGATAAATTTAAAAGTAAAAAAGGAAATTATTCAAGAAGTAAAAGTAAAAATAGTGAGATTAATACTTCAGTTTCTTTTGAAAAATCTAAAAGTGGAAAATTAAATAATAAAAATAAAAGTAAAAGTAAAGATATTATGTATATTCCTTCAAATACAATAAATTTAATGGATTTAATGAATATTGATTTAAATAAAGATAGTAATTCATGTAGTCAAAATTCATTTTTTAGTAATGATAAAACTGTAAATCATTCTTCTAGTGTTAATAATACTTTTTTAGAAAATAAAAGTGATTCAATTGAATTTTATCATCGTTCTCATTCAAATTATATAAAATTAAATAAAAAAAATAAAAAATTTTTAATTAAAAATACGAGTTTCAATCCTAATTATGATAGCAATTATTTATTAACATTTAATGAAGATTCTTATTTATATTTAAATAAAACTGTTAGTAATAGAAGTAAAATATCTAATTGTTCTTTATCATCTACAAATTCTAAAATAAGTTATAATAATCTACAAAATAAAGAAAAAAATAGTAGATCAATTAAAGTTGAAAATTCTTTTCCAAAAACTCAAATTCATCAAAAGAAAAGTAATCAAATATATTTCCATAAAAAAAATTGTAAGTCAAATATTTATTCAAATTTAAATAATTATAATTCAAATAATTTAAGTAAAAAAATCCAATCTCCAAATCATAAAAATAATTCGAATTATTATTGTCCCTCTTTTACAGAAACAAATTCAATTTCTAATATTTCAACAAGTAAAAAAAAGAATCAAATAAATATTTCAAATACAAAGACATTATCAAATGAAATAATTATAACAATTAAAAAAGATAATTCAATGATAGAACATAATAATATAAAAGAAAAAAATTTAAAAAATAAAACTGTAAAAGGTAAAAAAAATATAAATAGTATAAGACCAGTTTCACCTGTAAATTTAATTACTCAATTCAATGAATTAAATCATAAAAATAAAAAAAATGAAAAAGTCAATACTAATAATAAAAAGCCTAATATTATTGATATTGATATAACTATGAACTCAAAAGAAATAAAAGATATTAAAGTAAATAAAAATATTATTAATTTAAATAATAAACAATTTAAAACAAGAAAAAGTAATAATAGTAAAAATAAAAAGCTATTAATTAATTCTCAAAGGAAAAATTCAGTTAAAAATTTAAATAAAAAGCCAAAAACTAAACATGAAGTAAATGTAATAAAATTAGTATCTGATAATTCAAAATCAAACGGAATAAAACAAAAAAAAATAAATAATAATAATAATAATAATAATAATAATAAAACAAAGCCTCAGAAAAATAAAAAATCTGAAATTCAATTTGAAATAGAAAATGATATAGAAACTAAAAATAAAATGATATCAAATAAGAGAGATTTTGCTTTATGTACTACAAATTCAAGTTTAGAAGAAATCAATGATAAATTAACTTTATTATGTATTGATAAAGGATTAACTTTAACAAAAATTGATGATTTTAAATATATATGTAAAAAAAATTCTGATAATTCTATTAATATTGAAGTTTCTACTGTTGGAAAAAATAATGTTTTAAAATTATACCATTTAAATGGACAAGAAAGTATTACAAAAGAAATTATCAAAAATATTATTATGACTTTGGCTTTTTAAAATAAATTAAAATTTTGAGTATTATTTGGATTTTATTATAATATTTGTAATTACCAAATGAAGAATAAATATAAATTAGAATAATATATGAATAATTGTTTATTAAATATATATTTACATTATTTATAATTTTAATAATGAATGAAATTAATGGAATTTTGGTTATATTAAGTTATTTGAAAATCATAAATTTAATTTAAATATTTATTTTTTAACTTTGGAATATTCAAAAATTATATAATACATACTTGATTAAAATTTACTTTTTAATGAAATCAAAAAGTATTTTCATCATTTATTTATTTAATATAATAATTAAAGATATTAATTTTATAATATTTAGTTTTAATAAAATACTTATATGTAAAAATTTTTTAATTTTGTCATTAATTAAATCTCTCTTTATTTATTTTTTAAATATTTATAATTTACTATTTTTTCACCAAAATATTAAGTATTATAATATTTATTTTTTATCATTTAACTTTTATAATAAAAATGAATGTCTTTGGATCTTTATCCATCAATTCAAAAACTGAAAATTGTATTATCAATAAATCAGATTCAAAACATGAAAGTTTCAAGATAAAACTACAAAGTTCTCCAATAAAAAATTCAGGAAATTCTGAATTGAATGAAATAAATAAAAATAATTTAGAAAAATCAAATTTAAAGATAAATTTTGAAATATTAGATAATAAATTAAATAATAATGTGATAAAAAGTCAAAAAAATATTATAAAAATTAAAGAAAAAAATAATATATATTCAAATAATGGTTCTCAATTAAATAATGTAATAGAAAAAAATACAAAAAAAAATCAAGAATCTAATTTAAAAATCAAAATTCCTATTGATGTCCTTGATAATCATCCACTTTTTCTTGTTAAAAGAGTAAATGAAAAAAATAAAAATTGTAAATTAATATTTAATATAATTATATAGTATTAGGAAATAAAAGAAAAAATAAAAAAAATTCAAATGAGAAAAAAGAAAGTGAAAATTTATCAAATGAGAAAACTCAATGTAGTTTTAAACAAAACTTTGATTCAAAAAAAAACAATAATTTATCATTTATAAATAAAGAGGTAAGAATAAAATTATTAATAATTAATGTAGAATTTTAAAATAATTAAAAAATATATTTTAGACTTGAATGGAGGATATAAATGTGAACATAATAAATTAAATAAAATTTACGTTTTTGGATTTAAAGCAATTATTTATTTTATTAAATTAGAAAATAAACAAATTGTATTTTTAAAAAAAATGAATAAATCATCCAATAAAAATATTAATCTTAACAATGAAAAACAAATTTATGAAGAGTTATTATTAATAAAGAAATATTTAGAACAAAAAATAATACAAAAAAAAATTCAAACCTAAATTAGATATAAAAATTTTTAAAATTTAAAATAAATTATAAATAAACATATAATTTAACTAAAGAGTATAATAAGAAGACTTCTTTTTTTTTCAAACATAAAATCAGACCAACACATAAAAATATATTTAAGCAATTATTAAAACAATCCTCAAATCCTAAATCTTCTTTTCACTAATAATTGAGCGAACTACAGCCAAATATAGCAGTCTCAATATCCATAATCTTGACTTTCTTCTTTTATTTTTCTTCTTTTTTTTATTTTTTATATATTTTTTCTTCATGTTTTCCACGTCCAATAGGTATATTTCCTAATTTTTTGATTCCTTCTTTAACGAAATCATCACATTTTTTTCCTTTCATTGTTCAACAATATTTTTTATTTCTTCTTTATTTTATTTATATCCTCCTGTTTGGAGAACTTTTTTTATTTATCTTCTGAAATTTCTTGATTACTTAATCCTCGAAGTAATGTTGCAGTAAATGATTTCATATTTAAATTTTTTATTTACATTAAAATCCCTTTATTTTAGAATTTTATAAAAATAATATCATTTTAATATAAATCATTATTAATTCAATGAAATTCTACTGTATATCATTTATTAAATAAATATTATATAATATTTGTATTTAATAATTATTTAAAAAATAAATATATATTTTTATAATTTTTATTAGTTAATCTTAATAATATGAAGTTATTTTATCAATAATTTTAATAAAATAAAATATAAAAAAGAATAGTAAAATAATATGAAAAAGTTAAATGTAAAAATATATAATAAAATATTTAAAAAATATATAAGATCCCAAATAATAATAGAAAATAAATAAAAAAAAGAATAAACTAAAACTACACTAATACTTAAATTTTCACCCAATCTTTAAGATTTATTATAAGAATAAATGAAAGGTTTCATAGAACAATATTTATAATATAATTGATTCTGAGGAAAAATTTGATTAACATTATAAGACTCATTACCTAAACACACATCCCTATTAATAAAATCATTGAACGATAATTTTGAAAAAACTAAATTACAATAATAATTGCATTGTGATAATTGATTTACTTTTTTATTTGAACTTTTACATATATTACTAATAATTTTGAAACCTTCTGAAAATTTTATATTATCAATTTCATTTTCTTTACTATTTCTTAAAAAAAATTTTTCGACATTTGGCATATTTTCATTATTATTAATAAAAGAAAAATAATCAATTTGATTATCATTAACATTAACAACAGAATTATTTTCTGTAATTTGAGAATTATTTATAGAAGAATCACTATGTTCAATTGTAGTTGATTCTATAGTAATATCTTCTTCTTCTTCGACATATTTGTTTTTTCCAGAATTAATAATTAATTTTTTCCTTTTTAAAATTAAAGGAACTCTATTAGTTAAAACTCTTTGATATTCTCTTAAATTTGAAAATTCTATAAATGCATATCCTTTTGATTTATTTGTTATTGTATCTTTTATTATTGTTACTTTTAAAATTGAAAAATATCTTTCTTGGAAAAATTGTTTTAATTCCTCATTTGTAATTGATTTATCTAAATTTCCAATAAATAACTATTTCAAAATAAAAATTTTAAATAACTTACTGTATATTTATTTGAAATCGGAATTTTATTTTTATCTGGATTTCTTATCCAACTTAATTTAATGAAAATGTTTCTGTGTTTATATCCATTGAAATTTCTCAAAATATAATTCGCAGTTTTATAAGAATCAAATTCTAACAATGCACTTCTTTTTTTATTTGTTTTTGGTTTAAGAACTATATTAACAGGATAAATATTTAATTCTTTTAAAAAATTTAGAAGATGTTTATATTCCATCCAAGGTTCTAAATTTCCAATCCATAAAGTCCTATTTTGTGAATTCATTTAATTATTATTATTCTTTATATTATATATATTATATCGATAATATAATAAAATCAATAATAAAAATTTAATATATTATATCTATTTATTTCATATTTTATTATATTATTTATTTTTCTGAAAAATTAAAAATAATATTTCAAAAAAAATAAAAAAAAATATAAAACAATATTTGTCTGGGGGATTGGGGATTGGGGATTGGGGATTGGGGATTGGGGATTGGGCCC
>JAEEGK010005098.1_pt1 | contig 31825 bp, 22 predicted proteins | sample 8958771 | NCBI WGS metagenome assembly JAEEGK01 (sample SAMN16246547, study PRJNA631951) | gut metagenome | biome: gut microbiome; feature: rumen; material: SC-attached | host: Bos | place: Iran: Karaj | collected 2018-10
AGCCGGATCGTCTGAAAAAAGGGAAGCATCAAAGGTGTCAAAGTTTTGGGTCTCGAGAAGACGCATCATGTTCGAATCCTTCAGAAGAAGCCGGCTCAAAGCTTTTTTGAAGCAGCTGCAAGGTACATTTCCGACATAGCCGGTATCCTTGCATTTGTCACACTCGTAACGAAGCTTCAGGTAATCGCTCGGGAAACCGTTCGCCACAAGGAGCTTCTCTTTCTCGGCAGCTATTGAGCGGTTTTCTTCATCCAAACCGTCAAGTGCGGAAGGATCGTCGTGAAGAATTGAACGCTTAGCCCTATCGAAGGAGTTTCGGGCAACCATTATGTCGAGCTCTTTTATCTCGGGGCATTTATCATAGACCTGCCTGCGCCTTTCGTCAAGAGCGTAATGGGCGTTTCTCCTTATTTCGTCAAATTGCGCAATAATCAAGTCTGTGTAATCGTTTCTTATGTGCATTTTATTCCCTGTTCCCGTTAGAATGATCTGTTCTTGGTCGATAATCAGTCTTTTTTACCGCTGAGTTTCCTACGCTCGAATTCGGCAAGATCACTGTTGCTGTAGTTTCGCTGAGGAAAATTGGTAAACCGACCCTTTGAAACTTGTCGCTTAGGAGCATTCTGTTCGTTTACGGACTTGCGCACCGGATTTGACTGCCTGAAGCTTGCGTCGTCGTTTCTGACTTCTTCGATAGTGGTGATTCCCTTTTGCATCCAGTTCTTAAGGATAGAGTCTGCGTAAGAGAACTGCTTCCCGCCGGTCCCTTTCAAAACAGAACGGTCACATGCTTCACGGATGAGTTCGATCGAGAAACCCGAATCGTGCCAGCGGGACAGATATTCGAGTTCGCTTGAACCGAGCCTTCTACCGACAATTCCGAAAGAATTGATCACGGTTGAGTATTCCTCTGTTCTGGTCATAACATGCATTCTTGCCGAGTCAAGATCGAAAATTCCGCTTTTTTTCCACTCAATAGCAGTTTTCTCGATGTATCTGTCTGATGTCTTTCCTGCATTTATACAATAGTCGTAGAGGTATTCAATGAGTTCCGGAGTGAACCCAAGGCTTTCGTACAGGAAAGAAGGAAGCTGGAGCATTTTTACCGTCATTGTTTTTCCGAGCTTCTGCTCCAGAGTATCTATGAGCTGACTGAAATCGTCAAGCTCCTTGAAACGTGATATCTGTGAAGGTGTGTAGGTAGGAACGATGATCTCCGCTTCCTGCGATTCGGATTCTTCCTTTATACACGATTTGATCTGTGTGACACGGCTTGCTGTTCGGGTTCCCCGGACAGGTGGCTCGGATACGGTGAGAACCTTGTCTCTGACGGGGAATCCGTCGGAGTTTTCGATCCTTATATCGCGAACATCTCCGTCAGCATCATACGACACACGTAGAAAACCCTCTTTCTCCCAATACTTGAGGGCTTTGATCACATCATTCTCGGATTCTCCTACCCGATTGGACATTTCCTCAACGGAAATGGGCATAGAGGTGTCATGAAGGCATCTGATGAGATAAAGATATACTTTGACAAATGAGCCGTGCGCTGCCGCAAGGCAATTATCTATGAAATAATCCGAAATGGAGGTTGAGGTCATGGCCTCTTTCCCACATGAAAGATTAATTCTTCCGTTCATAATCGGTCGCTCCCCTTAATCTTACGACACTGCCGTGAAAGAAAACGGACATTCGTACTACACCTGTAGCGCATTTTCCTCTCGGCGTGAGACGATTATAGCATAACGGGCAAGGATATCAATCGAAAAAATACCGTAAAACAGATGTCGAAAAGGGCTGTGGATAATGTGGAAAAACGAACCCGTCCGAGAACCGGAATGTGCTGAATTATGGGGTTCACAGCGTAGGACGTGGTAATGAGTTATATATTGTGGATAAAGTTGATAAGTCAGTGACCAAGGAGCTCGTCCGCAATTTTTACAACATCTCCGGCACCCATAGTTATTAACATGTCACCTGTGGAACAATTTTCAAGACAAAAATCTTCGATTTCTCCAAACGAGGAAAAATGGTAAACTTTCTTACCAAATTTATCTCTGAGTATTTCGACCAGATTTTCGGGTGTGATTCCGTAGGTGTTGACTTCGCGCGCTGCATAAATATCGGTGAGGACCACAAGATCCGCTTCGCTCAGCGCTTTGCAGATTTCTTCCTTGAATTGTGCGGTCCTTGAATAGGTATGACACTGGAAAATGACGATCAGTCTTTTGGGAGAGAGGCTTCTGGCAGTTTTTATCGTTGCCTCCATCTCCGTGGGATGATGGGCGTAGTCGTCGATGATCGTTACTCCGCCGATCTCGCCCTTCTTTTCAAACCGTCTGTGAGTTCCTTTATAGCGGGCAAGTCCTTTCTTTACCGCTTCGAAAGGAATCCCGCTCTCGAGAGCGAGCGTTGCGACGCCGACCGAATTGGTCACGTTGTGCGCACCGGGAACAAAAAGCTCGATCTCACCTATGGAAGAGGTCCCTTTTGACAAGGTATAGCTGCCGCAACCGGATGCGTCAAAGCGAACATTTTTGGCATAATAATCGGGAAGAGGAGTGATGTTCGGGACTTCTCCCGCAAAGGTTATGACCCGGCAGGATGTACCTTTAAATATGTCGCCGCGGTCTTTGATCCCGAATCCGACTGCGAGTAATCCGTCTGAGGGAATCAGTCCGGCAAATTTCGAGAAGGAGCGCTTCTCGTTCTCGAAGTCACCGAAATAATCAAGGTGTTCGGGCTCGATGTTTGTTATGATGGCACGCGTGGGATGGAACTTAAGAAAACTGTCCGTGTATTCGCATGCCTCGATACAGAAAGTATCGCTGTCGCCCAGGCGCATGTTGCCGCCGATTTCATCGAGAATTCCGCCGAGATTGAGCGTCGGGTCGAGACCCGCCTCGAGAAGGACAAGGCAGAGCATCGAAGTTGATGATGTCTTGCCGTGAGTTCCCGCAACGGCATAATTATCTTTATATGAAAGCATTACATCGCCGACGAGCGCAGCGCGGTCGATGACGGGAATGCCCAGCTCTTTGGCACGAACAAGCTCGGGATGATCCTGTTTGACAGCGGCGGTGTGGACAAGAACATCGATACCGGCGTCAATATTGTCTGCCTGCTGTCCGTAAATGACTTTAATACCTGTCTCTTCGAGAGCGCGTGTGACATCGGATTCGGAACGATCGGATCCGCTGACCTGAAAGCCCTTTTTTTTGAGGAGAAGGGCAAAACCGCTCATGCTGATTCCACCGATGCCTGTAAAGAAAACCTTTTTCGGTTTGTTAAGATCTATATACCTCATGATTAATTATCTCCTCTCGGTAAGGGAGCCTGTTCGCCGCAGTACATCATTTGTGGATCAGACTTGCGGTACCGCATTCTTCATCGGTCCGGGCATTCAGCGGCGGATTGTATTGCGCCCTTTGATATCAGTTACTTATTATAATGCAATACCCATCCCATAACAACCAAGAAGTTTGGTATGCCGGCTGCTTCTGATTCCTTATCAAATACATGACTGTGTATCAGCCCTACCCATATATTGCGCAGAAACGGTCAAATAACTTTCATATCTGCAAATGCTATACTGCAAGTTTTCTGTTGTACAACATTTTGTGAAGACTCCACTATTATGGAGGTTTTAACCACAATATATGCCTTCGACCTGCTCGGGCAGGCTAGTTATCGGCATTTACGGGAACCGGCAACAGACGGACACGTGACGGCAGGATGGTCTTTCGTACAGAAAACAACGAAGACTTCACACTTTTTTATTCGCAAAGGAAAAATTATGCAAAAACAACACATAAAAATAAAAAATGTATTCACATTTCGCTTGAAATGTGGTAGTATTTATGTGAAATAAGCCGTATTGCGCCTTGCTGTCAAACACGGCGCGCGACCTGTTGATCGTTGTATTATTCAGGAAAATACGCGTGCTTCGGGAGGGTCGGGGTGACCTTCGCCGCGTGATCGAAATAAATTAAGTACGGAGGATGAACATATGATCCGAAAAGAAATGATCGCCATGCTTCTTGCCGGTGGACAGGGTTCGAGGCTTGGCATCCTTACTTCAGACATGGCAAAACCGGCAGTCAGCTATGGCGGGAAGTACAGAATCATCGATTTCCCACTCAGTAACTGCATTAATTCCGGCATCGACACGGTCGGCGTCCTTACCCAGTACCAACCGCTTCGTCTCAACACGCATATCGGTATCGGTATTCCGTGGGATCTTGACCGAAATATCGGCGGTGTGAGCATTCTCCCGCCCTATGAGAAGTCGGATAATGCCGAATGGTACACAGGCACGGCCAATGCGATTTACCAGAATCTTAAATACATGGAATATTATAATCCCGAATATGTTCTCATCCTTGGCGGTGACCATATATACAAGATGGATTATGAGATTCTTCTCGAATTCCATAAGAGCAACAATGCCGATATCACGATTGCCACATATCCCGTTTCGTGGGAAGAGGCTTCACGTTTTGGACTCGTGATTACAGACGAGAGCAAAAAGGTTCTTGAATTTGAGGAGAAACCCGCAAAACCCAGAAGCAATCTTGCTTCGATGGGTATCTACATCTTCTCGTGGAAGGTTCTTAAAGAAGCACTTGTTAAACTCTCCGATCAGCCGGGGTGTGATTTTGGTAAGCACATCATCCCGTATTGCCATGAGAACGGCGCGAGGATCTTCGCGTTCGAATATAACGGCTACTGGAAGGATGTCGGAACACTTACGTCTTACTGGGAATCAAACATGGAGCTTATCGACCTCGTTCCCGATTTCAATCTTTATGAGGAATTCTGGAAGATCTATACCAAGAGCGACGTAATTCCGCCGCAGTATATTGCAGGGAACGCAACAGTCAGCCGCAGTATCATAGGTGAAGGAACCGAAGTTTACGGTGAGGTTTATAACAGTGTCATCGGCTCGGGAGTTGTGATCGAGGAAGGATGCGTTGTCGCGGACTCCATCATCATGAAGGGAAGCCAGATAGGGCGCGGCTCAAAGCTATACAAGACGATCATTGCGGAGAACTGCATAATAGGCAACGACTGTGAGCTCGGCGTCGGTGAGCAGAAAGAGAACAAGCAGCACCCGAACATTTATTGCAACGGACTTGTTACTCTCGGTGAAGGAACCGTCATTCCCGACGGTGTAAGGATAGGTAAGAACACGGTGATCTCCGGCGTTACGACACCGTCCGACTATGAAGGCGGCAACTGGCTTGACAGCGGAGAAAGCCTTATCCGGGTTGACGAGAGACTTGCATAATACAGCCTGACAAACAGGCAAGGAACCCAAAGAGGAGAAAAAATATGCGTGCGATAGGAATAGTTTTAGCCGGCGGAAACAATAACAGGATGAGGGAGCTTTCCAGTAAGCGTGCCATCGCGGCCATGCCTATAGCCGGGAGTTACAGAGCAATCGACTTTGCGCTCAGCAGCCTTTCGAATTCCCACATCGGAAAGGTAGCGGTGCTTACTCAGTATAATTCGAGGTCCTTAAACGAGCACCTGAGTTCTTCGAAGTGGTGGGATTTCGGACGTAAACAGGGCGGACTTTTCGTGTTCACACCGACCATCACGCCGGACAATTCGTTCTGGTACAGAGGTACCGCGGATTCGATATATCAGAATCTCAATTTCCTCAAAACTTCACATGAGCCGTATGTTGTCATCTGCTCAGGTGACGGAATCTACAAACTTGACTTTAACAAGGTTTTGGAATATCATGTTGCGAAGAAAGCGGATATTACGGTAGTTTGCTCGAGAGCCACTCCGGGAACAGACATCAGTCGTTACGGAGTTATCGAGACCGATGAGGACATGAGGATCACATCTTTTGATGAGAAACCTTTCTTCTGTAAGGAAGCAGAACCGCTCATTTCAACCGGAATCTATGTTATCAGAAGACGACAGCTTATTGAGATGATCGAGAAGGCACAGGAAGAAGAGCGGTACGAATTTGTCAGGGATATCATCATCAGGTACAAAGAGCTTAAGAAAATTTATGTATATGAGCATACCGAATATTGGCGCAACATCGCGTCCGTCGAGGATTATTATCAGACAAACATGGATTTCCTCGATCGCAATGTAAGAGATTATTTCTTCAGGCAGTATCCTGATGTATATTCCAAGATAGACGACCTTCCTCCCGCTAAATACAATGCGGGCGCGACCGTCAAAAACAGCCTTATATCAAGCGGAAGTATCATAAACGGTAACGTTGAGAATTCGGTGATCTTTAAACAGGTATATGTTGGGAACAACTGTACCATCAAGAACAGTATTATTCTCAACGACGTGCATATAGGTGACAATACATATCTTGAGAACTGCATAGTGGAGAGCAGGGATACGATAAGACCGAATGTAAGTTATATCGGTGAAGAAGGCAGGATAAAGGTGGTCGTCGAAAAGAATGAGAGATATCTGATCTGAAATACGGGCCTCCCTTTCGAAGGGAGGCTCGAATTTTACAGGAGAACGGCAGATAAAATTCGTTTCAGAGGAGAGGAGTACAACGGAGACGAAGAAGATTTTAACCTTCATAAGTATCGGAATCGCGGCAGCGGCCTCGGTCGTTGCGGTGATTTCTTTGCGTACCCGCGGATCGCGTATTGACGAAGTGCGTTCCGATATAGAAGAAACTCTCGATGCTCTGCCGAAGGAATACAAGGAGATGCTTGCGGTCGATCATGAGCTCCTGAGGGCCGAACAAGAAACGGAAGACCGTGGAGAAAGTGACGATGATTTCGACGATGAAGAAATCGGAATAAATGAAACGGCATCGAAAGGGAAAAACAATAATCCGATCGATCCGTCTCAGAAGCTTGTGGCGCTCACTTTTGACGACGGTCCGAGCATGTACACCGCGAAAATACTTGAAGTTCTGACCGAATATGATTCGAGCGCGACCTTTTTTATGGTCGGTTACAACATAGAAAAGCATCCGGAAAGAGTGAAGATGGTGCTTGACGCGGGCTGCGAGGTAGGAAATCATACATCGAATCACAAGGATCTGTCGGATATATCGCGCAGGTCGGTAGAGTCGGAGGTCTATGACAATGAAAAGCTGTTAAATGATGCGGGAGCGGAAGGAGAGCTTTTACTGAGACCGCCGTACGGACTCACAAACGATACCGTAAAATCGATTGTAAAAAGACCGATGATAAACTGGTCGGTCGATTCGAGAGACTGGAAGACAAAAGATGCTGCTTCAACGGTAAAAGAAGTAAAGAAGAATGTCATGGACGGAAGGGTCGTGCTGATGCATGATATATACGCCTCCACTGTTGAAGCCGTGAAAGAGCTGGTGCCGTGGCTCATCGAAGAGGGCTACAGGCTGGTGACGGTTTCAGAGCTGTACGATGCTCGCGGAGAGGAACTTAAGGACGGGCATGTGTACAGATACACATATACCGCACAGGAGTGCGCACAGAGACAAGCCGGCTGAATCCCGGAGCGGGAAGAACTTGTCATTATAAGGACAGACAGGGAGAAAACGTGGGTATAAAACCCACGCAAAAGGAAAAGGACACAATAATGAAGCTTATATTCGGACTTGGAAATTTCGGAGACAAATATAACCACACACGTCACAACATGGGATATGAAGCCGTCAATGAACTCGCGAAGCGCATGAACGTCAGCTTTGATCATGAGAAGTGCAAAGGAATGTACGCGCAAGGATTTATCGAAGGCGAAAAGGTTATTCTTGTAAAGCCGCTCACGTACATGAACAACAGCGGTGAATGTGTCGCTGCGTGGCTTAAGAAATGCATGGTTACAACGGATGACATCATCGTAATTTATGACGACATCAGTCTTGAACCCGGCATGATAAGGGTTCGTCCGAAGGGGAGCGCCGGAGGACACAACGGGATCAAAAATATAATCGCGCTCACGGGAACGCAGGAATTTGACCGTATCAGGATCGGGGTCGGAGACAAGCCCGAAGGCACGGATCTTGTCGACCATGTGCTCGGACGTTTTGATCCGAAAGATTTCGAGGCGGTAAACAAGTCTGTTGAGGCGGCTGCCGATGCCGCAATCTGCATCTTACGTGACGGCATGGAAAAGGCAATGAATCTGTACAACAAAAAGTCGGGAGAAAAAAAGTGAAAGCATATACGGAACCGTTAACTGAATATGACAGATTTATCGCTGCCCGTGATGCGGTAAAGGAGGGACGTTTCCCACTTCGTATCACCGGCTGTACCGACTCCTTAAAGGCAAACCTTATCAGTGCTTTGGGAACGGGAAAGGGCGCAAAGCTGGTACTCACGAGAGACGACAATGCGGCCCGTCAGCTTGAGGGCGACCTTTCGCTATATGACAATAATGTGCTTCTTTATCCTGCAAAGGACATGATATTTTACAGCTCCGATATCCGCGGTAATGCGCTTATGAGGGACAGACTGCGCTGTATCGAAAAGATTGCTTCGGGCGCACCCGTGACGGTCATCATGTGTATTACGGCTTGTATGGACAAGCTGTTGCCCCTGAAGGCGGTGAAGTCAAAGACGATCCACATTGACATGGACTCAAGGATCGATGTAAACAGGCTTACGACCGATCTTGTGGATATGGGGTACGAAAAGGAGATCGAGTGCTCCGAACCCGGTAGCTTTTCCGTTCGGGGCGGAATTATCGACATATATCCGCTTGCCTGCGAGGCACCGTACAGAATAGAGCTTTTTGACGATGAGATAGATTCCATAAGAATCTATGACGCCGCGAGCCAGCGCTCGGTTGAGAATATTGACGGCTTTGATATCTTTCCCGCATGCGAATACGTTCTTTCGCAGGAAAGAATCGACCGCGCCTGCAAGATGATCCGTGAAGAGGAAAAAGAAAGAACATCGACTCTGATGAAGGAATTTAAGACGCATGAGGCGTCACGACTGAAGACCGCCGTATCGGAGTTTATAGAAGATATCTCAAATGTCCGCGCAAAGGTGGCTATTGACGGATATATTAATTATTTCTTCGACGACAGCGTTTCGGTTCTTGATTATTTCATGGGTAAAAGCGATGAGATCTACATCGACGAGCCGCTCCGCTGCATCGAGGCACTAAGGGATGCCTATAGCGAATTTGAGATGAGTATGCAAAACCGTTATGAAAACGGCTATATCCTCAAAGGGCAGAAGAATACGGTGTTTGACGCCGATAAGGTCATTTCCGTGCTTTCGGGTATGAGGGTCGTTGAACTGAGCGCTCTTGACAATACATGCGAGGAGCTGCCCGACGCATTCAGAGTGGATATTGCCGGCAGAAGCGTCAGCTCTTATAACGGCGATTTTGAAATGCTTGTCAAAGACCTTACAGACAGGAAAAAGAAAGGTCATAGGGTTCTTTTGCTGTCAACATCGGGATCGCGCGCGGAAAGGCTGGCGAGCGACCTTCGCGAAAGGGAGCTTGTAGCGTTTTGTACAAAGGATCCGAAAAGAACGATTGCAAAGGGTGAGATAATGGTAGCGGCGGGCAGAGCCTCAAAGGGCTTTGAATATCCGCTTGCGGGATTCGCGGTAATAACCCAGACCGACATATTCGGGCATGTTCGTCAGAAGAGAGTACATAAGAATTATTCCGGAGCAAAGATACCGGACATTTCAAGACTCGCGGGGGGCGACTATGTTGTTCATGAAAGCTACGGTGTGGGTATTTACCGGGGTATTGAGAAAATAGAAGTCGATCATGTCGAAAAGGACTATATAAAGATTGAGTATGCAGGAGGCGGAACTCTTTATGTGCTTGCCTCCGCAATGGACAAAGTGCAGAAATACACGGGACCCGAAGGTCATACGCCGAAGCTCAACAGGCTTGACGGAGTCGAATGGAAAAATACCCGAGCCAGAGTCCGTACAGCAGTTGCTGAAATCGCGCAGGATCTCATAAAGCTTTATGCGGAAAGAACAGCAAAGAAGGGTTTTGCTTTCTCGGAGGATTCCGTTTGGCAGAAGGAATTCGAGGAACAATTCCCCTATGAGGAAACGAGCGACCAGCTGAAGGCCATCGAGGAAACGAAGCATGATATGGAAAGCCGTCGTGTTATGGACAGGCTTATATGCGGCGATGTCGGCTTCGGAAAAACGGAGATAGCGATCCGGGCGGCTTTCAAGGCTGTTCAGGACGGAAAGCAGGTGGCTGTGCTTGTGCCCACGACCATCCTCGCGCAGCAGCATTACACCACATTTTCCGAACGTATGGCTGAGAACGGAGTGGTTGTCGAAATGCTCAGCCGTTTCAGAACGCCGCAGCAGCAGAAGAAAATAATCGAAAAGCTGGCTGCAGGGCAGGTGGACATAATCATCGGAACACACAGGCTTCTTTCGAAGGATGTTGTTTACAAGGATCTCGGGCTCCTCGTCGTGGATGAGGAGCAGCGTTTCGGCGTCACGCACAAGGAGAAGATAAAGCAGCTCAAGTCTGAGGTCGATGTTCTTACATTGACAGCCACGCCCATCCCGAGAACGCTTCACATGTCGCTCGTTGGGATCAGGGATATGAGCATCCTCGAGGAGGCACCCGTCGACAGACTTCCGATACAGACCTTCGTGCTTGAGCACAATGATGAGGTCATCAGAGAAGCGATCCGCAGGGAGCTTTCCCGTGGCGGGCAGGTTTATTATGTTTTTAACCGCGTAAAAGGGATAGACGACATTACAAGAAACATTCAGAAGCTTGTTCCCGAGGCTGTTGTTGTCAGCGCTCACGGTCAGATGAGCGAGCGCGAGCTTGAGAGAATCATGTTCTCCTTTGTGAGCGGAGAGATTGATGTCCTTGTTTCTACAACCATCATCGAGACGGGACTGGATATATCAAACGTCAATACCATGATAATAGATGATGCCGACAGGCTGGGCCTTTCGCAGCTTTATCAGCTCAGGGGGCGTGTGGGAAGAAGCGCAAGGACTGCATATGCGTTTATAATGTACAGGCTTAACAAACAGCTCAGTGAAGTTTCCGAAAAGAGACTCGCGGCGATCAGGGAATTTACGGATCTTGGGTCGGGTTTCAGGATCGCCATGAAGGATCTTGAGATCCGCGGGGCGGGAAATCTTCTCGGCGCGGAGCAGAGCGGACACATGGAATCGGTCGGCTATGACCTTTATTGCAAGCTTTTGTCTGAGGCGGTGAAACAATTAAAGACCGGAGAAGAAATCGAAGCGGATATTTTCGACACATCGGTTGACATCGAGATAGACGCTTTTATACCGTCGACGTACATCAGGAACGAGATCCAGAAGCTTGAAGCATATAAGAAGATAGCGCTGGTCGCGAACGAGGGCGATCGCTCCGATATGGAGGATGAGCTCACGGACCGCTACGGAGATCCGCCCGCTCCGGTGCGAAATCTTCTTAACATAGCGCTTTTAAAGAATATGGCGCATGAGCTTTATATCACATCGATCGCTCAGAAAAAGGGCGTTGTGAGGATCGATTTTTATCCGAGAGCGAAGCTGAAGGGAGAATGCTTCCCACAGCTTATCGAAAGGTTCAGGAGCAAGCTTACGCTCAGAATGGGTGGCAAGGTGCCTTATCTCGAATATAATCCCGCCGGCGGCGCAAAGGTGAACGCTGTGAACGCATCCGTCAAGGGAAAGGTCGTACACCTGAATGGGGGAGCAAAAGAAAAGAGCGCGGTCGGTACGGGTGCAGTTGCCGCGAAACGAGTTGGTGGAATAGCGGGGGAATTGCTGGAATTGCTCCCCGTAATGAAGGAGATCATGCTTGACACGGAGGCGCAGCAATGAAAAAAAGGATAACGGCTTTACTGCTTCTTCTTGTGCTTGCCCTTACAGGCTGCTCGGGAGTAGAAGAAGACCTCCCCAAAGAGATTCCTTTTGAAGAGGATACCGTGTTCATCGTGGGTGACAGAGTGGTGAATCTCGCGACATGGTACCTTTATGCTTTGCCGCAGTATGACGAGACAGAAAGGCTTTACGGCAGTTCTGTCTGGGATTACGTGGTTGACGCGAGAGGTACGACCATGAGAAGCTCGATTAAGGATGATGTGCGCAAGCAGATTGAATATACGGAGATAGTCTGTTCTCAGGCGGAGGACCTCGGACTTGTTCTGTCTGAAGAAGACAATATGGACATCAATCTTCTGACGGCAGATTATATGGACAAACTCACGCCCGAAATGATCTCGAAATACAATATAAAAGAAGAAGATGTCCGCAAGGTGTATGCGGACAACAAGCTTGCGCTTAAGGTTTATGAGTACCTGACGCTCAATGTGGATACCTCGACAACCGAGAAACAGGTCAGAAACATGATCCTTGAATACATCACCGTCCTCAAATATCATGAGGAAAACGACGAGGTGATCATGTACAATGAACAGGAAATTGAAGAACGCGGAAAACAAGCTCAGGAATACCTTGACAGGGTCAAGGCGGATCCTGAGATAACAGAACTGAGTCAGGTTACGGATGAAACATTTATACCCATAACCGTTACGGCAGATTATTCTACTCTCGTAGATAAACTGTCCGAAAAGATAGCAAATATCGCTTTTTCGATGAAGACGGGAGAGATCAACGGTCTTTTTGATACACCGGATGCGTTTTTTATCCTCGACTGTGTCGAAGCGGAGAATGAAGCCGCCACAAACGCAGCAAGAATCAGGATCATCGAGGAACGCCAGAGGGTATATTTTGCGGAAAAATACAAAAGGTGGAGTGATGAAACGACGGTCCGCATCAATCACAGTGTATGGGATAAGGATCAGCCCTGACGAACGGTAATGAACTCGTATCCGGAATTCATGGCTTTCCAGACCGTATCGGAGCCGCGGACAAGGACGAGGGAGCTTCCTTCCCTTTTGACGATCACATCGTCGGTTTCAAAAATATCGTCATCGTCCCTACGTGTGGAATCGTGCTTCGAATCGAGGAGTCTGGCGGGTGAAATGAGGATCCTTGAAGGGATGTCGGCGGGATCAATTCCTATAGCGACCTTCTTTTCGTAGGATGCTTTTTCTTTTGCGATTATGCCGGACAGTATTTCGGGCGATGCAAAGGTTGAATCGAGAACAAGGTTGTAATTGCTCATATCAAAATAATTGATGCCGTAAAGCTCCTTGTATCTTGAATCTTCGGCTTCGGCTCTTGCGATGAGGTTGGCCTTTGCTTCGTCGACCGACTTATATTTCTCAACATCTCCGCGCTTGTCGTCGCCGTACACGCGTCTTGCGGCTTCGTTTATGTCAACCGAAAGGAAGATCTTGAAAGAATTCACGGCGAAATGCCATGCGAGTCTCGAATCAAAGAAAAGATCCTCTTTGTGTTCTTTTGAGAGTCGGGTCGTTGTTTCGTCTATTATGTTGTCAAAGGAGTGGTCAGTCTCCATGAGTTTGTTCATCTCGAGAACCGTAAGCCCTCTTTCTGCCGCGAGGGTACGCTGGATTTTTCCGGTGGAATAAATCTCGTAGCCTTGCTCGGAGAAGATTTTGCTTATGGTTGACTTGCCGCTTCCAAGATTTCCTGTGAGTGTGATGTGCATGATGTGTCCTTCTTTTAGATGATGTGATTTGAAAAAGCATTAATGCTCCGGGAGTGCATTTCCTCAGAAATACAGCTGAGTTTTGCGCGCGTTCCCTCTTCCTCTGAATAAATGTAATTCTATCTGTAAGAGGCGCTTGTGTCAATAATCGATGAACAAAAGGCGGGCTTGGCGCCGGCAGAGTGAGAGCGACCGTGCCGTTAAAGGGCGGAATGCGAGACGGATTTTGGCTTAAGGGCGGAGTAAGAGACAACTTTGACGACATTTGAGATTCGAAGTATAATAAAACCCGTCTTTTGTCGAAGACGGTAGCAGATATGCGTATCGGAGAGACAACTGACGGAATGAGCCTGAAACTCATTAAACTACAGAACGGAAAAAGATATGAATAAAATCGGAATAACAAAAACATATATAATTTTCATCTTCTTATTTGCCGCATGCGCGATCACGACTTTTAGATCATCGGAATTGACAAGAGCCGATGAAGTTATAGAACAGTCGTCACCTTCATTCGTTGACAAGAAGGTGACAGTCTATGTCGGTTATGAACCGTACTACAGCTGTCTCAAGAATGTGGACGATGAGGCTGTTATAAAATATAAAAGCAGTAATAAGAAAATCGCCAAAATAGATGCCGACGGGATAGTGACAGCGGTAGCGGCAGGTCAGGTTACCATAACGGCCACGGTCTCTACGGGAAAAGAAAACAGAATCTGCACAATGACAGTGACTGTAAAGGATCCGTATTATATCCTCGATGAATTCCCGGAAGGCGTTCTCGTCGGAACCGATACGATTTATTCGATCAAACGCTACGGTTATGAAGAGCCCGCGACCTTCCGGCTTAAAGGGTCGCAGTATGCGAGCCTTGAGGCAATCGACGGACAATCCTGTGTTCTGCATGCGAAGGCTCCCGGATATATAACCATCGAGGTCGAATCGCTGGGGAAAGTCAAAAAGCTTAAAGTGAGGATATACGACGGCAAGGGGACGCTGTTTATCGTTTATCCCGATTCGGAGCCGTATAGCGGCAGATATAAGGAACGCAGGGAGTATAATAAATATACCGCCGGATATTTCCTTCTGAGATCGTATCTGGAAAGACTCGAAACCGTAGGCGGCGGTGTGCTGGTGCTCAAGAAGGGGTACTACGATGTGATCGCAACTCTTTGTGTTCCGTCCGATACAACAATACTCTTTGAAGACGGCGCCGTCATAAGAAAGATCGACAATACAAAGACAAAGGCGCTGACGGCAACCGGCTCTCTTTTTCAGTGTGTTGCGTCGACACACACAACGAAGCCTTTTAAGGGGTACGGAGGCGAGCATGACATCAATTTCATAGGCGAAGGTCAAAGCGGAATCGACATGGGAGGTATCGCGTCGAACGGGATTACCCTCTGCCATAACAAAAATGTTACGATCACGGGTTTGTTTTTTAAAAACCTCAACGGTCTGCATTTCATTGAGCTTGACGCTTCGAATAACGTGAATGTTTCGTATAATTGCTTTACGGGATATACGGCAACCTCGAGCGGTCATAAGGAGGCAATAAACATCGATACCCCGGATCGGAATACGGGAGGTTTCTCGCAAGGGTGGACGAGCTACGACAAAACGCCGAACAAGAACATCTATATCACGGACAATGTTTTTAAAGACCTTGAGGTGGCCGTCGGAACGCATCGCTACAGCCAGACTGAACCCGAGAATGAGGAAGAAACCCCGGAAATGAAGTATCATACCGGAATAAATGTGCTTCGAAACAGCTTTTTTAACATCACGACCTACGGTGTCAGACTTATGAACTGGAAGAATTGTGTTGTTATGGACAACAGTTTTGAAGAAACAGCCAAATTTCTGGAGAAAGCGGTTGTTATCTCCGAAGACGGAAAGGTTACGATGCCGAAGAGTATCGGCATTTATGTGAACGGTGCTGTAAAACCGATAATAACAGGCAATTATTTTTCGGGCTTTGACACGGTGATCAGCGCTTGCCCGTGGAAGAACAGCCTGATTAAATCCCGTCCGAATATCACCGGCGGAAGTAACTACGATGTCACATATAACGAATTCACTGACGATACAATGGATTATTTCCGAAACAATAAGGTGAATGAGTGCAATAATGAGATACTCGTGTACGAGAAATACGGAAAAGCAGGGACGGTGGTACCGGTCGTGTATGAAATGAAATAAAGTGGACCATGGGGACGGGGGTTGGTGGACCACAGTTTACGTCTCCTGCCACGAACCATTTTCTGAGAGTCGTTTCCACTCTCGGTCTCACGTAGCGGTACGTAAATGCCCTTAGATACGGGCATTAAGTACCGACGTTCGACAGAGCTCTCAGAAAACGCTTCGGGCACGGAGACTCATGTGACCCACAACCCCCGTCCCCCAGGGACCACCCACATGGTTTCACAGCGCACGCAGCCATCCCTTCTCGACAGCATTATCGAGGTTCTTGTTAATCCACGAGTACACCTCGGGCATGAATTCTTTGATTATGTGCATGCGCTTCTCGACCTTGGCACGGTTGGTGCCGCTTTCGACCCAGGTGAAGCCTTCCGTCAGAGTGTTGTGAAGGAAAGGTTGCAGGCGGTCGAGGCATGCGGCGTACTTTGAATCTGTTGTTTCCATGGCGTCAAATTCTTCCCAAAGAGCACGGATTTCCTGCCCTTGTTCGGGAGGAATCTGCGAAAACAGTTTGTCTGCGGCGGCAGCCTCACGCGCTTCCTTATCTTCGTTGCCTTTATCGTCATAAGCGAAAGTGTCACCTGCATAGATCTCGACGAGATCGTGAACCACGAGCATTTTTATGGCGCGCTCAACGCTCGGTTCCTCCACGCAGTACTCCTTAAAAAGAAGAGCCATGACGGCTATGTGCCATGAGTGCTCTGCATCGTTTTCGCGTCTTTCTTTGGAAAGAAGCATCGTGCGGCGGTATACGCCGGTCATCTTGTCTATTTCTGCCGTGAATCTAAGTTGCTGATCGAGGCGGATGTTTCCCGAATTCAAAAAGTCGCTCTGAGCCATAATGAAATCTCCTCGGATGTGATGTATATATAATAACTCAATATCGTGGTTTGTCTATTTTTTTATGGATCGGTTGAAAATTATTGATGATTAAAAAATTGATTGATATCATAATGACTATAGTGTTGAGAGATATGAAAAGCATCAGAATTCGGCGGAGCATAAACCCTTGTCGAGTGAAGATGCGATTGAAATCAAAGGAGGACATAGAGAATGAGTAAAATTCAGGCACCGTACAGGTACGATTTCGTGGGGAGTTTTTTGAGACCGCAGTCGGTAAAAGATGCAAAAGCGTCCTTTCAGGAAGGAAAGATCGGAAGGGAAGAACTCGACAGAGTCCTCGATGAGGAGATAACGAAAGTGGTCAACAAGCAGAAGGAGCTCGGCTTTCATGTGATCACCGACGGTGAATTCAGAAGGACTTTCTGGCATCTTGATTTCATGTGGGGATTCGACGGCATCGGACACAAAGCAGCGGAAAAAGGGTTTACGATCCACGATGAGCTTGTTCTTCTTGATGACACGTATCTTGTCGGGGAAATAAAGGCGAAGAAACATCCTTTTATCGAGCATTTCAAGTTCCTGAAACGTTTTGAGGATGAGAATACAGTCGCAAAGTACACGATTCCGGCACCTGCCCAGACATTCCAGCAGATGATGGTGACTCCGAACTATGAGACAACAAAGAAGTTTTATCCGACAGCCGAAGAACTGATCGCTGATATAGCCGATGCGTATATTGACGTTGTTAAGCAGTTCTACGAGGCGGGATGCAGGAATCTTCAGTTCGATGACTGTACATGGGGATCGATGGTCGGCGATTCGGCGAAGCGCAGATATGCGGCTCTCGGAGTCGAATTGGACCGGATAAAGGAATGGCTCCTTGAGGTTAATAATCGTGTTTTGGAAAAAAAGCCCGCGGACATGGTGATCAATTCGCACATCTGCCGCGGAAACTATCACTCGACCTTCTTCTCGAGCGGACCCTACGACGGCGTTGCCGACTATGTTTTCGCGAAAGAAAAAGTGAATGCGCTTTTCCTTGAATATGATGATGAACGTTCCGGAGGCTTCGCACCCCTTTCAAAGATTTCGGAAGATAAGAAGGTTGTTCTCGGTCTCATCACTACAAAGTCACCTGTTTTGGAAGACAAGAACAAAGTGATAGCGCGCATCCGTGAAGCAGCAAATTTCATTCCCTTGGAGCGCCTCTGCCTGAGTCCGCAGTGCGGATTTGCTTCCTGCGAGATAGGAAACAAGCTGACAGAAGAAGAGCAGTGGAACAAGCTCAGACTTGTGAAAGAAATCGCAGATGAAGTCTGGGGATAAAACGTAAATTGGTGTGGGTCACCCACCCCCCGTCCCCAAGGGACCACATTTTACTGTAAACTCATCAGCGGGTTCAAATATTTCTCCTCATACTGTGCATACAGCCTTGCGTAATCAAGCGATTCGTTGTGAAGGAAGCTTGCGTAGCTGTGCATATCGAAGCCGTCGCCTGCGGTGTGCTTCTCGATTACGTGGAGAGCGATGTTTGAGCAGTAAGCTGCGATACGCTCGAGACTCGTTAAGCACTCAGTGAGGGAGATACCGCTCTGTACGGTACAGTTGCCGGACTGAAGACGCTTGATGTGACGCTGCTTGATGATCTCGGCGAGAGACTTTGTGAGCTCCTCGAGAGGCTCCACGTTGTGCGCAAGTTCCTTATCGTCGAGAGTAAAGGCATCAACCGTGTTCTTGATGATCTCGCTCACGGCGTCAAATATGATCTTGAGCTCGCTCTTTGCGCTCTGGGAAAATTCGATCTTTTCGTTTCTGTTATAAGTTGCGACTTCGCTGACTTTGATGCAGTGGTCGCCGATCCTTTCGAAGTCCATGATACTGTGCATGATCTCGGAGGCAAGCTTTTGCTCGTCCTCGCGGAGGCGGCATGCCGTGATCTTGACCATATAGTCGGAAAGGTATGTTTCGGATTTATCAAGGAACAGCTCGTTTTCTTCAAGGATGGCGGGCGGTTCGAAGTCGGGCTCTTCATGCAGTCTGATCGCAAGGCCGAGGTTTTCGACTACCGCGCTGCCCATGCTGTTGATGACTTTTCTTGCCTGTTCAAGCGCAACCGCGGGAGTATTGAGAAGGCGGTCGTCAAGCGCTGCAAGCTCCTGGTCGATCTTCGAAGGCGGATCGCTGTGACGGAGCTTTTCCACAACCTTTGCGACAACTCCGCAAAGAGGGAAGAAGAGAAGGCTCACGATGATATTGAAGATCGTGTTGAGATCGGCGATCGAACCTCTCGTCATAACCGTATCCCATGAGATGAGGCCGAGCGGCGAAAGTATCAGGTAGACGACACCCATTCCGGCCACCGCTCCGGAGCTGCTGACGAGGAGCTGTGCGATCGTAACCTGCTGAGCGACACGCTTTGTTCCGATACTTGAAAGGATTACAGGGAAGAGCTTTCCGACGCTTATACCCATGACCATGGGGATCGCCACCGCATATGTGATGCTTCCGGTCGCTGCCGCAACGGCCTGGATAACGCCGACTGCCGCAGACGAGCTCTGAAGGATCATCGCGAGCAGGATACCGAGACCGAAGCCTACGATGGGATTATCAAATGTGGTAAATGCTTCTCTGAAGGCTTCGGAAGTCTTGAGGGGTTCGAGAGCGAGCTCCATCGTGTTCATTCCGAAGAAGAGAACGCCGAAGCCCATGAGTATGGCTGCGATATCATTGGGACGCTTCTTTTTCGAGAGAAGCATGATGAATGCCGCGATACCGATGATGAGCGGCGCGAAAGAAGAGGGCTTCAAAAGACCGATCAGGGAACTGCCCGAACCGGAGATATCACCGATACGGAGGATCTGACCAGTTACTGTGGTACCGATGTTGGCACCGAGAAGAACGGGAACTGACTGCACGAGCTTCATGATCCCGGCGTTCGCAAAACCGACCAGCATGATCGTTGTGGCCGACGAACTCTGTACGACCGCAGTGACAAGGATACCAAAGGAGAAGCCCTTGTAACGCTTGTCAGTCATCTTCTCGAGCGTCTTCTCAAGCTTCGCACCTGCGAGATGTTCAAGTGATTTACCCAGATACTTCATTCCGTAAAGGAACAGGCCGATGCCTCCGATCAGGGTCAATATGTCATATATATCCATCGTTTTCTCCTCTTTTTGGAAGCGTCCCGGGGGATCGCTTCCGGTCAATCGTCGATAAAAACTGAGAATGTGTTCCGTAATAACGCCTATATGCCATAAGGGCAGGCGCATACTCGCACACCCCTCAATATAACCCACGCAGAGAAAAATTACAATACAGATTTGCTATAATTGCGCATGAAATAAGAAGAAACGGAGAGTGGAAGCGAACAATTCGCCGTAAAAAGTAGTGCGCCTCTATTGAAAATAATACCGTGATTTCTTATAATATTTCTGTTTTGTAAGCGGTGCGAAAGTGCCGCAGAGCATACTCTATCATTCGTTTAAGATCCGGGGATTAAGGCCCGGGACAGGGGAAAACATCATGAGATCAGGAATAGGTTTTGACAACGACAAGTACATTAAAATGCAGTCGGAAAAGATCAAGGAAAGGATCGCGAGCTTCGGCGGAAAGCTTTACCTCGAATTCGGAGGAAAGCTCTTTGACGACTTCCACGCTTCGAGAGTTCTTCCCGGGTTTAAGCCCGATTCCAAGATCAACATGCTCACAAAGCTTAAGGACCAGGCGGAGATCGTTATCGCGATCAACGCTTCGGATATAGAAAAGAACAAGGTCAGAGGGGATCTCGGTATCACCTATGATATGGATGTTTTACGACTCATCGACGCATTCAGAGGCTACGGTCTTTATGTCGGCAGCGTCGTGCTCACACGCTACACCGACAGACCCGCCGTTATCAACTATAAACAGAAGCTTGAGAACCTTGGCCTTAAGGTCTATAAGCATTACACGATCCCCGGATATCCTGCCAACATTCCGCTTATAGTCAGCGACGAAGGCTACGGCAAGAATGAGTACATCGAAACGGAGCGCTCGCTCGTCGTTGTGACGGCTCCCGGACCCGGAAGCGGAAAGATGGCTACCTGCCTTTCACAGCTCTACCATGAAAACAAGCGCGGGATCAAGGCCGGTTATGCGAAGTTTGAGACATTCCCCATCTGGAACCTGCCCCTCAAGCATCCCGTAAATCTTGCATATGAGGCAGCAACGGCAGATCTTGACGATGTCAATATGATCGACCCGTTCCATCTTGAGGCATATAACGAAACTACTGTCAATTACAACCGCGATGTTGAGGTATTCCCCGTTCTTAGCGCGATGTTCGAGAACATCCTCGGAGAATCGCCTTACAAGTCGCCCACGGATATGGGTGTCAATATGGCCGGCTACTGCATCTTTGATGATGACGCAGTCAGAAAGGCTGCCAATCTTGAGATCATCAGGAGATACTACAACACGCTGCTCCTGCAGAGAAATCAGGAGCCCGGAGCACAGGAGCAGGTCCTTAAGATCGAGCTCATCATGAAGCAGGCGGGCATCACGACCGCCGATCGCCCCGTTATCGCGGCAGCGCTTAAGAAAGCAGAAGAGACAGGCGCTCCCGCCGCAGCGATCGAGCTTCCCGGTGGCAAAGTCGTCATGGGAAAGACGAGCTCCCTGCTCGGCGCATCCTCAGCGATGCTTCTCAATGCACTCAAGGAACTCGGCGGGATCGATGACAATATCGAGCTCATCTCACCCGCTATTATTGAGCCCATACAGGACCTTAAGGTCAATCACCTCGGAAACCGTAACCCCAGGCTTCATACCGATGAAGTGCTCATCGCGCTCACGATCTGTGCCGCAACCGACAGCGTTGCTGAGACGGCGATGCAGCAGATCGAAAAACTCAAAGGATGCGAGGTTCATTCGAGCGTCATCCTTTCACAGGTTGATGTTTCGACCTTCAGAAAGCTTGGTGTAAACCTCACATGTGAGCCCGTTTACCAGAAGAAGACGCTTTATCATCCGTCATCTAAATAAATTGAGTGAAAAGCCGAACCGGACGTATTAATTTTCGTTGTTCGCAAAACAGGACAGACAAAACGGGTTTTGACCGGAAATAGTAATCATAAACATATACCGATAGATGATCGGTGATGTACAGATGATAAATGATGCTATGAACAAGCGGTACTGCATATATGAAATCCGCGTTGCTTGCATATATGCGTTAAAAGACGGAGGCGCAGCCTCCGAAATAATAAAGACTTTAGCGGCGCAGAAAGAGGATTGTGTATGAACGAAAGACTTATCGGAACAGTTTCACGCGGTGTTCGCGCACCCATCATCAGACAGGGAGACGACATTGCTCAGATCGTCATCGACAGCGTGCTCGCAGCTTCGAAGTCCGAGGGCTTTGAGCTTCGCGACAAGGATGTTATTGCTGTAACAGAGGCTGTTGTTGCGCGTTCCATGGGTAATTACGCTTCATGCGACCAGATCGCCAAGGACATCAGGGACAAGTTCGGCGACGGCACGATCGGTCTTATCTTCCCGATCCTGAGCCGTAACCGTTTTGCTATCTGCCTTAAGGGTATCGCAAGAGGCGCGAAGAAGATCGTTCTCATGCTTTCCTACCCTTCGGACGAAGTAGGTAATCACCTCATCGACCTTGATTCACTCGATGAGAAGGGCATCAATCCCTGGACAGACATCCTTACGGAGAAGCAGTTCCGCGATTATTTCGGCATCGTAAAGCATCCCTTCACGGGCGTTGATTACATCGAGTATTATAAGACTTTGATCGAGAGCCAGGACTGCGAGGCTGAGGTTATACTCGCAAACGATTGCCGCACCATCCTGAAGTACACAGACAGTGTTCTTTGCTGCGATATCCATACACGTGAGCGTTCCAAGAGGCTCCTTAAGGCTGCCGGCGCCAAGATCGTTTACGGTCTCGACGACATCCTTAACAAGTCTGTCGACGGCAGCGGCTTCAACTCTAAGTTCGGTCTTCTCGGAACAAACAAGGCTACCGAGGAAACAGTCAAGCTCTTCCCCAATGACTGCCAGGGCGTTGTTGAGAGGATCCGTGACGGCATCAAGGCCGCAACGGGCAAGAATGTGGAAGCAATGATCTACGGAGACGGTGCATTTAAAGATCCCGTCGGAAAGATCTGGGAGCTTGCCGATCCTGTGGTTTCTCCTTTCTTCACGGAAGGTCTTATCGGACAGCCCAACGAGCTCAAGCTCAAGTACCTTGCAGACAACGACTTTGCAGGTCTTTCGGGTGACGAGCTTAAGGAAGCGATCTCGAAGCGTATCAAGGAGAAGGACGCTCAGCTCGCTGCAGACAAGAACAAGAGCCTTGTGGGCGACATGGTTTCCCAGGGAACCACACCCCGCCGCCTCACCGACCTGATCGGATCGCTCTGCGATCTCACTTCCGGCAGCGGTGACAAGGGGACGCCGATCGTACTCATTCAGGGGTATTTTGATAACTATACGAAATAAAAATGTTTAATGGTGCGTAAGGCATAGAAAGCAGAGATTCTGTTTTCTATGCCTTTTTCACTATCAGGAGGACAATGTTGTTTGACATAAAATAACTTAGATATCTATTTAGATATCTAAGTTATTTGAAAGATTGGCGACTTGTTATATAATAAGCATTAGGGTATCGGTTGTCTGGGGTCTGTAAATCTACCATTCTACAGTTCTTAGTAAGCCTTACCCTTTGGTTCGTCGATTCTCGGTCAGAAAGGGGATTTACCATGTCTAAAAAAAGAATTATTGTAATAAGCATTTTTGGCGCTTTTTTATTGGCAACAATAGTGTATTTTGTTGTCGCTTCAACAGCGGACGTGAGGGAGCCTGATAAATCCGGTACTGATGGCATTTTGGTTGAAGAAGAGTTAAGAACTCCGTCTGAAGATGAAATTCATACGCCCGGAATAGAAAAAGTCTTAATTACCGAAGAAAGCATTCATACAGACTTTTTTGACATTACTTTGCCTAAGAGGTGGGTAAGGAATGTTTTCCTTACGGAAGAAATAGAAGGAGAAGCACACATATACAAGTTCTTGGCCAAGGACTGTGCTGATGCTTGCGAGGATATTCTTCTTGGAACGTTATTGTCAGTATATGTCTCCAAAAATGAAGAGGATATTATAAGCCTTTATTCGCTGGTCGGAGGATACAGGTTTTCTTCGGACGACATATACGCACTTGCTTTCTTACCGACGGATATACAGTTTACGGATGAAACCCAAGAGGGTTATATGCGTCTTCAAGACGATCTGATGAATGAGATAGGGGGTGAAATAGTTGGGTTAAAAAAATTGTTTACCCGGCCGTAAAGACTATGGAAAGTGGTCTGTACACGTTTTATTAGTGAGGCACTCGGGGAAAAGTGGTCTACATGGGATGCACCACATATACATCAAGAGCATCAGAGTGCGATTTAAAGTGCTCTGATGCTTTTTTTGCCTTGCTTTCGTCTTGGAACAACGCGAAAACGGTCGGGCCGCTTCCTGTCATGAGTGTACACAGGGGATTGAAGTGAGCGAGGCCTTTTTTTATGTCTGAGATCTGCGGGTGCATGGGGATCGTGGCCTCCTCGAGGACGTTCCCTGCAAGTGTGCACACCCCTTCGAAATCGCCTGCTTCGACACGGCGTCTGATCCGTGTGATGTCGGGATGGAATGTATGATCTACCCTGTCGTATGCTTCGTAGACTTCTTTGGTTGAAACGCTTATGTGGGGATGGACGAGCACTATGCTGCATTCCGGAAGAGCGGGGAGAGCGGTGAGCTTTTCTCCGATGCCTTCGGAAAGGGCGGTCCCGCCCATAAGGCAGTAAGGCACGTCTGCCCCGAGCTTAACCGCGATGTCCGCAAGCTCTTGACTACTGAGACCGAGTGAAAAGAGTTCGTTTAACGCTTTGAGAGTGGCAGCGGCATCTGTGCTTCCACCTGCCATGCCTGCGGCGATCGGGATGTTTTTGACGAGCGTGCACCTGACTCCGCCGAGGGGGGTTATAGCTGAACCCGCCGGTGTGTGTAAGGACATTTGGTGATCTGTCGCGCAGCTCCGGGAAGCGATATACGCGTTAAGGGCATTATACGCCTTGCAGATAATGTTGCTGTCCCCCGGGGGAAGCAAGGGCGACCCTGCAGAATAATGATCATCTGAGGAGAGCCTACCGGGCGTTGCTTCGCCGGGATCTTCCGAGTTTGTACACATAAGCGTTATACCGGGCTCGCACGTCTTCTCAAAAACGAGCTCGTCCGCGAGCGAAACGCTCTGCATGATCATGCTGACTTCGTGGTACCCGTCGGGGCGCCGCCCAAGTATGTCGAGCGCAATGTTGATCTTTCCGTATGCCTTAACAGTTATATTGTCCATTGTATCTGCAGTTAATAATCCTTCCGACTGATATGCTCTTGCAATTACATAAGACGGCTCATAAAAAGCGCTGTATTCTGTAACCAAATCAAACATATCATTTTGAACAAAAAAAGACAAGGCGGAATCCGGATAAGAAGCTTCGTTTGGGTACGGACTTTATGGAAGATTAATAAACCAATGCGGTGTTTTTGCTTTTTTAACAAAGTAATTCACTCAGCATATGGAAAAACACGCGCAATTGTGCTATGATTGTGGGGATTTCAGTCAATAATCAATTGAGAAAGGAACGCGCTATGAGTAATATTGATCAAAAATCCGCAAATGCCATCCGCGTGCTTGCAGCGGACGCAATTCAGAAAGCAAAATCAGGCCATCCGGGTCTTCCTCTCGGCTGCGCTGACATCGCTTACACCCTTTGGGGCAAGGAGATGAAGCACAATCCTAAGAACCCCGATTGGAGAAACCGTGACAGGTTCATCCTCTCCGGCGGACACGGCTCGGCTCTTCTTTATTCACTTCTCCATCTTTTCGGATACGGTCTTACCAAAGAAGACCTTGCATCCTTCAGACAGATGGATTCACTTACACCCGGTCATCCCGAGTACAGACATACCAAGGGTGTTGAGGCTACAACAGGCCCTCTCGGTCAGGGTATGGCCATGGCAGTCGGCATGGCTATGTCGGAAGCACACATGGCTGCTAAGTACAACAAGCCCGGCTTCCCTGTATTCGATCACTTCACATACGTTCTCGGCGGCGACGGCTGCATGATGGAGGGTATCAGTAACGAGGCATTCTCACTTGCCGGAACACTTGGTCTTTCCAAGCTTATCGTTATCTACGACTCCAACAAGATCACCATCGAGGGCAGTACAGACATCGCTTTCGCTGAGGATGTTGTTAAGAGATTTGACGCTTATGGATTCCAGACTATCGTTGTAGAAAACGGCCATGACATGGCTGCTATCGCTAAGGCTATCGAGGAGGCTAAGGCTGACACGAAGCGTCCCTCGCTCATCATGTGCAAGACGATCATCGGTAAGGGCTGCCCCGCTAAAGAGGGATCCCCTAAGGCACACGGCGAGCCTCTCGGTGATGACAATGTCAAGGCTCTCAAAGAGAACCTCGGTTGGGAAAGCCTTGATCCTTTCTTTGTTCCCGATGACGTTTATGCTAACTACGCTGCACTCGCCGCAGAAGGCGCTAAGGCAGAGGAAGCATGGAACAAGATGTACGCAGATTACTGCGCTAAGTTCCCCGAGCTTAAGGCAGCTATCGATGCTGATTTTGATCTTGACGCTGGTAAGAAGCTTCTTGACGATGCCGATTACTGGAAGTTCGAGGACAAGCCCGAAGCTACAAGAAAGCTCTCCGGTATGGCCCTCAACAGAGTAAAGAATGCAGTTCCCGGTCTCTTCGGCGGTTCTGCAGACCTTGCTCCTTCAAACATCTCCGACATGAAGGAAGAAGCATTCTTCTCGAAGGATGACGCTACAGGCCGCAACATCCACTACGGTGTACGTGAGCAGGCCATGACAGCTATCGCAAACGGTATCACTCTTTACGGACTCCGCGGTTATGCTGCTACATTCTTCGTATTCAGTGATTACACAAAGCCCATGCTCAGACTTGCATGCCTCATGAAGATCCCTACAACCATGATCTTCACACATGACAGTATCGGTGTCGGTGAGGACGGACCTACACATGAGCCCATCGAGCAGGCAGCTATGCTTCGTTCACTTCCTAACTTCCACATGTTCAGACCCGCTGACGCTACCGAGACACTTGCAGCTTGGTACAGCGCTGTTACATCAAAGGAGACACCTACAGGTCTCGTGCTCACACGTCAGAACCTTCCTCAGCTTAAGGGCTCGTCGAAGGAAGCTCTTAAGGGTGCTTACATCCTTGAGGATTCCAAGAAGGCTACTCCCGATGCGATCCTTATCGCTTCCGGTTCAGAGGTTAGCCTCTGCGTAGCAGCTAAGGAACTCCTTGCAAACGAAGGCATCGACGTAAGAGTTGTTTCCATGCCTTGTATGGATATCTTCGAAGAGCAGAGCGATGACTACAAAGAGAAGGTTCTTCCTAAGAACGTTCGCGCAAGAGTTGCTGTTGAGGCACTTTCCGATTTCGGTTGGGGCAAGTACGTAGGACTTGACGGTGCTACACTCACCATGACAGGCTTCGGTGCAAGCGCACCCCAGAACCTGCTGTTCGAGAAGTTCGGCTTCACTGCGGAAAACGTTGTAGCTAAGGTTAAGTCGGTTCTTAAATAATTGATCGGCAGATATTCAGAAAACTGAGTATATGAAAGGTCGTCAGTCCCGATCCACGGGATTGACGACCTGTTTTATTACGGTGATCCGGGCAGATGACCTGGTTTTTTTCGGTGATCCGGGCAGATGATCGTTTTCTTACGGGATCACACGATGTTTTTTATCCCTTCGCAGATCCTTCGTGCCACCGCCGGATTGTTCATGGTATAGAGGTGAATGCCCTTGATATCGCTCACGAGCAGGTCGATTATCTGACTTAAGCAGTACGACATCCCGGCATCGAAAAGCGCTTCTTCGTTGTCCTCATACCTCTCGATGATCTTTTTGAACCGCTTCGGGAAGGAAGCGTGGCAGAGCTGCACCATCCTGCTTATCTGCTTGGCTTTAATCACGGGCATGACACCCGGGATCACGGGGATATCGATCCCCGCGAGCTCGCACTCCTCGTGAAAGCGGTAAAAGATGTCGTTGTCAAAGAAGAGCTGTGAGAGCAGCACCTCGGCACCCGCCTCGACCTTTTTCTTAAGGCTCTTAATATCGCTGACCACGCTCTCGGACTCGGGATGGCACTCCGGATAGCAGGCCCCGAGAAAGCAGAAATCGTTTTCCTGCTTCATGTACGAGATAAGGTCCGATGAATGCCTGAAGGTATCCTTGGCCGCAGCGGTCGGAGAGGGGTCCCCGCGGAGCGCGAGAACATTTTCGAGCCCTTCTTTCCTGAGTTCTTTCGCAAAACGATCGATCTCATCCCTGTCGTAATGCAGGCAGGTCAGGTGAACCACCGGCTCAATCCCGTACCCGTACTTGATCTTTCTGGCGAGCTCGATCGTCCTGTTGCAGTTTGAGGAGCCTCCGGCTCCGAATGTAACGCTTATAAAATCGGGGCGAAGATCGCTCAGCACCTCGAGCGTTGCATCTATATTACGGAGCTCGGTGTCCTTTTTGGGAGGGAATATCTCGAATGAGAGCCCTCTTTTCTTTTTGTAGATTTCAGATACTTTCATGCTTGCCCTCTTATGATCTTCGCGGCCGCGACAAGGTTTTTAAGACTTTTCACAGTTTCTTCCTCACCTCTTGTCTTAAGACCGCAGTCGGGATTTACCCAGAGCTTGCTGTCTTCAATCTTTTCCCTCATCTTTGTGAGCGCCGTAACGATCTCCTCAACCGAAGGAACGCGGGGGCTGTGTATGTCATAAACGCCGGGGCCGACCTCGGTCTTAAAGTTGTTCTCTCTGAGTGCGTCAAGGATAAGCAGGTCGGAGCGCGACGCCTCAAATGTGATGACATCAGCATCCATCGCATCGATCGCGGGGATGATGTCGGTGAATTCGCTGTAGCACATATGCGTATGGATCTGAGTTTCGGGCTTTACCTTGCTGTGAACGAGCCTGAATGCGGGGATCGCCCAGTCAAGGTACCCGCTGTACCAATCGGCTTTTCTGAGAGGAAGCTTCTCGCGGAGAGCCGCCTCGTCGATCTGGATGATGTCGATGCCGTTCTTCTCGAGGTCGAGAACTTCATCCCTGATCGCAAGTGCGATCTGAAGAGTGCTCTCCTTAATGGAGATATCTTCCCTCGGGAATGACCAGTTAAGGATCGTCACGGGGCCGGTGAGCATGCCTTTTACGGGCTTGTCTGTGCAGCTCTTGGCGAACTTCGACCACTCAACGGTTATGGGCTTTTTGCGTGCAACATCTCCCCAGATGATCGCGGGCTTTACGCATCTTGTGCCGTAGGACTGAACCCATGCATTCTTCGTGAATAAGAAGCCACTCAGGTTCTCGCCGAAATACTCGACCATGTCGTTTCTTTCAAACTCGCCGTGAACGATGACATCGAGACCGATCTCTTCCTGAAGCTTAATGCATTCCCTGATCTTGTTCTTATTGAATTCTGTGTACTCTTCCTTGCTCCTCAGACCCTTCTTGAACTCCAGACGGTTTTTCCTGACGTCTGCTGTCTGAGGGAAGGAGCCGATGGTTGTTGTCGGGAAAAGAGGAAGTCCGAGCTTTTTCTTCTGAAGCTTTTCTCTCTCTTCGAACTTCGGAAGTCTTTCGTAGTCTTCGGGCTTTATCGCCGCAACGGCTGCCTGTACGGCACTGTCCTCGTAGTTTTTCCTGCCGGCGTGAAGAAGCTTGTTCCTGATGAATCTCTCGTCCTTCTCAAAATCCGTACCGAAGAGCTCGCCGAGTTCCTTGAGCTCCGAAAGCTTCTCATATGCGAATGAAAAATGAGCCTTGCTGTCTTCGGAAAGATCTGTTTCGCCCTCGAGGGTGTAAGGCACATGAAGGAGTGAGCAGGATGTCCCGAGGACCACCTCATCGGTCGAAAGGTTTTTGAGAATGGCGAGTGTCTTCGAGTAGTCGTTCCTCCAGATGTTTTTCCCGTTCACAAGACCGGCGAACAATATCTTGTCCTTGGGAAAGCGTTTTACAAGCTCAGCGGTTTTTGACCCCTCAACGAAATCGAGTCCGATCGCATCAAACCTAAGGCCTATGACCTCGTCATAGATGTCCCTGATATCCCCGAAGTATGTCTGTAAAAGTATCTTTACCGAACCCTTGTTGTCGAGGATCACGTTGTAGATCCCCTTGAAGAGCTCAATATCTGCGGGAGTGAGATCTGTGCAGAGCCCGGGCTCGTCAAACTCGATCATGCCCTCGCCCTTACGCTCGAGAGCCTTCACGAGCTCCACATATGCGTTGATAAGCGCATCGGCGACATCATCTACAGTCCGGCTGCCGGTGAACCGCGCAAGCTTTAGGAACGTAAAAGGTCCGGTGATGGCTGTTTTAGTGTTGACGCCCATCCTGCCTGCCGCCTCAAATTCCTCGATGGGCTTGTTGCCGACGAGCCTGATCTCGGTGTCGTCCTCAATCTCGGGCACGAGGTAGTGGTAGTTGGTGTTGAACCACTTCTTCATCGCGAGCGCCTTGACGTTCCCTTTCTCGCCCTGATATCCCCTGGCCATCGCGAAATACGTATCAAGCGCAGAGAGCTTGAGCTCCCTGTACCGCTTCGGGATCACGTTGAAAAGAACGGCTGTGTCGAGCACGTTGTCGTAAAACGAAAAATCGTTGGACGATATATATGTGATGCCCGCCTCCTTCTGCTTCAAAAGGCTTTCTTTCTTTATCGCATCGGCGACCTCCAGGAGCTCCTTCTCGCTAATCTCGCCTCTAAAATACTTTTCTGATGCAAATTTAAGTTCTCTGTTTCTTCCGATCCTCGGAAATCCGATAACTGCTGTTCTCATGTTCTCCTCCTTATGTGTGTCAATCTTTTCGCCTGTGCACCCTGCGTTGATGATCACTTGCAGGTGTTCTCCGGAAAAGCTTTAACGCTTATGACCCCGGAGTTGGATCCTCGCATTGTGCGGGAATCAGAGTCGGTAAGTTGGCGGTTCTGTACTGGAAAAGAGTATATTCTTAGCGTGGCGGTAGGTAAAATACATAAAACAATAGCTTGACTATAGATTTTATCTATGGACAGTGGTACATTGTTTGATAGCATCTATAGAGTTAACGATCTGGCAGGCGAGGCTTTGCCCGATAGAAACGAGGGATCACATGACACACAAGCAACTTTTGTATGCGGTAACGGTTGCCGAAGAGGGGAACCTGACAAATGCCGCAAAGAAACTGTTTATAGCTCAGCCGAGCCTGACGGCCGCGATACATGAGCTTGAGGACGAGTTCAACATTCAGATCTTTATAAGATCGAACAAAGGAATAAAACTGACCAGCGAGGGTGAGGAATTCCTCGGCTACGCCCGTCAGGTTCTCGAGCAAACAAAGCTCATCGAGGAGCGGTATGGCGGCAAGCAGACCGGGAAGCTGCGTTTCTGTGTGTCGGCACAGCACTATTCCTTTGCGGTGGAGGCTTTTGCAATTCTTCTCGGGGAGAGCGGCGCGGAAAAGTACGAGTTTCATATGCGTGAGACCCAGACCTATAACATAATCGACGATGTCGCGCATCTGCGAAGCGAGATCGGGATCCTCTACCTTAATAAGTTTAACGAAGAGGTGATCAGGAAAACGCTCCGGGACAACAATCTTTCATTCACTCCGCTCTTTACTGCGAAACCGCATGTCTTTCTCGGTAAGAAGTCGCCGCTTGCAGCGAAGAGCAAGATCACGCTCGAGGACCTGAAGTCGTACCCGAGACTTTCATACGAACAGGGCAGCCATAACTCCTTTTATTTCTCCGAAGAGATTCTGAGCACCGTTGACTGCGATAAGGAGATCGTGGTCCTCGACCGCGCGACGCTCTTTAACATGCTGATCGGACTCAACGGCTACACGATCTGCAGCGGTATCATAAGCGAAGAGCTCAACGGTCCGAGCATCATAGCACGTCCCCTTGATGTGGACGACTACATGGAGGTCGGGTACATCCTGCCGATGTCGATACACCCGTCGCATTTGACGGCTGAGTACATAAAAATACTGGGAGAGCTGACGAGAGGATGATGTAAAGGTGGACCGGGGGGACGGGGGTTGTGGGTCATTGGGGTGCATGACCCACAACCCCCGTCCCCCCGCCCCCCCCCCCCCCACACCTTGTTA